>Ga0208669_1000390_pt1 | contig 17487 bp, 19 predicted proteins | sample 21_taG_FD_184095 | JGI IMG/M metagenome (GOLD analysis project Ga0208669, IMG submission 184095) | Marine viral communities from the Subarctic Pacific Ocean - 21_ETSP_OMZ_AT15319 metaG (SPAdes) (version 2) | ecosystem: Environmental > Aquatic > Marine > Oceanic | place: Pacific Ocean | collected...
CACTACATTTGGAATGTTATCATAACATTCATTATTGTACCTCTAGCTTGGTGGGTCAGAAGTACGCATGAAGAAATGAGAAGACAAGATATACTTCTCAACAAAACTAGAGAAGAAATAGCTAGAGATTATGTATCAAAACGCGAACTAACAGAAGATATGAATAGAATTCTCTTACAATTAGAGAGATTAAACGATAAATTAGACCGAATTCAAGAAGCTGCCGTAAAAGAATATAGACTCTAAACATTCTATTTGATATAAATAGTACTTAACAGAGGATTTTTATATGGCGATACCCAATAGTAAAGCAACACTTATTTCATATTGTAAAAGACAACTAGGTGCTCCTGTTGTAGAAATTAATGTTGATGATGATCAAGCTGATGATATCATGGACGATGCACTACAATTTTTTGAAGAATATCATTATGATGGCTCAATAAGAACTTATCTAAAACATCAAATTACACAAACTGAAATAGACAATCAAAAAACAAATTCAACTATAACTTCATCAACAAGTGGTGGTTCAGATAACGGTGCAACAAGCTGGTTAGAAGGTAATAACTATATTGAATTACCAGAATCAGTATTGTCTGTAGTTAAAGTGTTCAATTTTCAAGATAAATCAACTAACAATATGTTTGATTTAAGATATCAATTAAGACTTAATGACATATACGATTTAACATCTACTTCTATTCTTTATTACGAGATGGTTCAACAACATTTAGGTATGTTAGATGATATCTTAGTTGGTTCTCCATTTATGAGACATAGTAAACACGGAAATAGATTATACATTGATATGGATTGGGATTCAGCAATAGGTGCTAGTGAGTATATACTTATAGAATGTCATAGAAAACAAGACCCAACGACATTTACAGATATTTTCAATGATGTATGGTTAAAACGATATTGTACAGCCAAACTCAAAATGCAATGGGGACAAAATTTAATTAAATTTGATGGAATTCAATTACCTGGTGGTGTGACTCTTAATGGTAGACAATTAGTAGATGATGCTAGAGAAGAAATACAAAGATTAGAAGAGGAACTAAGATTAGGCTATGAATTACCTGTAATGGATATGATAGGATAATTTAAATGGCTACAAATGTATTTTTCAGTCAAGCTGTAAAAACAGAACAAAATCTTATAGAGGATTTAGTAGTTGAGTCTTTACGAATGTATGGACACAACTGTTACTATTTACCTAGAAAGATAGTCAACGAAGATACAATTCTTGGTGACGCAGCTGATTCAAAATTCGAAGATGCATACGAAGTCGAAATGTATTTAGAAGGGATTGAAGGATTCGAAGGTGAAGGAGATTTATACTCTAAGTTTGGAGTAGAAGTTAGAGATACAGCTACTTTCATTCTTTCTAGAAGAAGTTGGGAGAGATTTGTTTCATTAGATGCTAATCTTGCAACAGGGTTAAGACCTAATGAAGGTGATCTAATTTACTTCCCATTATCAAAAAGTGTATTCGAAATTAAATTTGTAGAACACGAAAATCCATTTTACCAATTAGGAAAACTATATGTTTTCAAAATGACCTGTGACTTATTTGAGTACTCTGGTGAAGACTTTGATACTAATATTGAAGCACTAGATACAGACTTAGAATTAGCTCAAGGTCAAGCTATAGAATTAACTCTAGCTGATACACCTACACTCAGAGACTTTGTTGTTGGTGAATCAGTTTCACAACAAATTTCAAGTTCAGTTGTTGTCTCTGGTATAGTTTCAGCTTGGGACGAAGATGCCAATAAACTTACAGTATCTAGAATATCTTCAACAGACACAACTGATACATTCCAGACTTTCCAACTTACAGATACTACTCAAGGTAATATAACAAGTGAAGATTCATTAGATAATGATAAAATTATTATGAGTGGTACGGGTCAAGAAGGATATTACATAGACTTTGAGAATGGTACAGCTGCTATTACTTTACCAAGTTACATAACAGATGGTTCAACGGGTACAGATAATATTCAACTAGAAACACATACTCAAGGTGATGGTATTCTATTAGAATCTGGTACATCTACAGATTCATCTTCTTTCGATCATATTACTGTAGAAGATAGTTTAGCTTCTAGAAGAAGTATTAATACAGTAGGTTCAGAACAACAACTTTCTACTGATGCTGGTGCATTCAACTTAGACATAGAAACAGATGCTGATGGGATTATAGATTTCTCAGAAGGTAATCCGTTCGGGGATGCTACATAATGTTTGGAAATCATTTTTATCATTCAACCTTCAAACGAGCAGTGTCAGTATTTGGTACATTGTTTAATAATATTAGTATCAAAAGAGAATCTGGTGAAACTATTAAAGTACCTTTAGCTTACGGTCCAAGACAAAAATTTATAGCTAGATTACAACAAGATGCTGATTTAGGATTAGATGGTACAACTAGAACAGCCATAAGTTTACCGAGAATGGGTTTTGAAATGACATCTATATCTTATGATCCTGTTAGAAAACTAACAAAGAAAACTCAATATCGAAGACCTGATACAACGAATCCTTTAAAGATGCAGTATCAGTATGCACCTGCTCCTTATGATATAGGATTTAGTTTAAGTATACTAGTAAAAAATACAGACGATGGATTACAAATTGTAGAACAAATACTCCCTTACTTTACACCTGATTATACTGTAACAATTAATACAATACCTGACATGGGTGAAAAAAGAGATGTACCAATTATATTAGATAGTGTTACACAAACAGACGATTACGAAGGTGACTTTCAAACAAGATCAATATTAAGATATGATTTAGAATTTACTATGAAAAACTACATATACGGTCCTGTTGAAGATTCAGAAATTATTAAGACAGCTAAAGTTAGAACTTACATAGAACCTGGTGTAGGTAAAATTTCAAGTACTGATGAAGCGGGTAAAGTAGTCGATCAAACAGTCACAACAAACCCACCTGATGCAGATGCTGATGATACATTCACATACAATGAAGTAACAGAATGGTTTGAACAACCTAGTGTAACATATTCAGACGATAAATCAAGCGATCCTAAATAGTTATAAATACATATTATGAGTAAAGTCGATCAAAAATTAGACGAACTTCTTGACATACAAGGAGAAATCGTACAGGCAGAAAAAAGTCTACCTATTGTATCATCTAATGAACAAGACAAGGGTAATGACTACAAATACTCTAGAGAGATATTCTATGGTCTTGTAGAACGAGGACAAGACGCTATAGAAGGTATTTTAGACATAGCGAAAGAATCTGAACACCCTAGAGTTTATGAAGTCGCCGGTCAGTTAATTAAAACAGTCGGTGAAACAACAGAAAAATTAATCGATTTACAAGCTAAGATGAAAGAATTAGATAAAGATAATTCAATGCCAGACAAAGTTCAAAATAATTTGTTTGTCGGCTCATCAGCTGAGTTACAGAAGTTGTTAAAGAATAATGCACAAGAATGAAGGTTATCTAGGTAATATCAATGTCAAGAGAGCTGGTGTACAGTCTCAATGGTCAGAAGAAGAAATACTAGAATACAAAAAGTGTATGGAAAATCCCATATACTTTATAGAAAATTATATCAAAATCATTTCACTAGATGAAGGTCTAGTACCATTCAAACTATACGGATATCAAGACGAACTTATAACACACTTTGATGAAAGTCGTTTTAGTATTGTACTTGCTTGTAGACAGTCAGGTAAGTCTATTACAGCTTGTGCTTATCTAGTTTGGTATCTCCTATTCCAACCTGAACAAACAATAGCAATCTTAGCAAACAAAGGTTCAACAGCTAGAGAGATGCTAGCTCGTATTACAACTATGTTAGAGCATGTTCCGTTTTTCTTACAACCTGGTACAAAAGTATTAAACAAAGGATCAATCGAATTCGAAAATGATAGTAGAATCATAGCTTCAGCTACAGGTGCCAACTCTATTCGTGGTATGTCAGTAAATCTTTTATACTTAGATGAGTTTGCTTTCGTAGATAATGCAGAACAATTCTATACATCTACATATCCTGTTGTTACATCTGGTGGTAAGTCAAAAGTTATTATAACATCTACTGCAAATGGTATTGGTAATATGTATCATAAATTATATGAAGGTTCTGTAGCTAACAAAAACGAATATCAACATTTTACAGTTAATTGGTGGGATGTACCAGGCAGAGATGAAAAATGGAAAGAGTCAACTATAGCTAATACTTCTGAATTACAGTTCGAACAAGAGTTTGGCAATTCATTTTTAGGTACAGGAAACACATTGATTAATGCAAATACACTTCTAGGATTACAAGGACATGATGCGTTATGGTCTAAAGAAAATGTATACTTGTATCAAGAACCTAAAAAGAATAGTACTTATGTTATGACAGTTGATGTCGCAAGAGGTCGTGGACAAGACTACTCTACATTCTCAATATTTGATGTATCTGAAAAACCTTTCAAACAAGTTGGTATATATCGTAATAATTTGATATCACCACTATTGTTTCCTGATGTTATTGCAAGATATGCGAAAATGTATAATGAAGCTATCGTTATAGTTGAAAATAATGATCAAGGTCAAATAGTGTGTAATAATTTACATTACGACATAGAATATCCGAATGTGTTTATGGAATCAACTGTTAAATCAACAGGTATTGGTGTAACAATGACACGAAAAGTCAAACAAATAGGTTGTTCTACACTCAAAGAATTAATGGAAGAAAACAAACTAAGAGTAATTGATAAGTTTACAATTAGTGAATTAGTTACTTTTGTAGCTAAAGGTCAATCTTTTGAAGCTGATGGGAGTAATCATGATGATTTAGTTATGAATTTAGTGCTATTTGCATGGTTCGTTACAACACCGTACTTTCAAAGTTTGACAGATTTAGAATTAAAGAAATTACTATATGATGAACAACAACAAATGATAGATGATGACATGGTACCTTTTGGTATTATTGATGACGGCTCAGATATACCCGATAGTTACAAAGAAGGTGGTGATGTTTGGACCGTTGTTGAAGATGTGAACATTTACTAAATTATAAATACTAGTTATTAATGATTAAACTCATTGATACTTTATAAATAACAATATTTTTTATAGCTATAGAAAATAATTAGGAGATAATAAACATGGCATTTCAAGTTTCGCCTGGTGTACAGGTTCAAGAAATAGATGCTACTAATGTTATTCCTGCAGTCTCAAGTTCTACAGGAGCATATTGTGGTCATTTCGGTTGGGGTCCAGCCGAAGAAGTCACTACAGTAAGTTCTGGTAAAGGTCTTGTTGACTCATTCGGGGAACCCGCTAATACAGATATTGCAGCTGAGTATTTTTACCCTGCAGCAATGTTCTTAGATTACGGGATTGACTTAAAAGTAGTTAGAATCGCGACTACCAGTATGGTAAACGCGACAACAACAAGTGGGCAGTCTTTGTTAATCAAAAACTTAACCCATTATCGCGATAATTACAACACGGGTGCAGCCTCTGTTGGAAATTATGGTGCAAGATGTCCTGGAGCTTTAGGTAATTCACTTAAAATTTCAGTATGTGGTGGTGCAAATCCATATGCTCAAGCTAGTGTTACAACAACTAATGGAACATCTGCCGTTGGAGGGACTTCAATCGAAGTTACTCTTGGTGAGAAATTCATAGTAGGTGACATTATTACATTGATCGGATCAGATACTACAAGATATAAAATATCTGCAATTACTTTTGACTCTGGTACAACCGGAGAAGCAACAGTTACGATTGCACAAGAAGACGATTCCACTCAAGGTTTAAAAACAGCTGTTTCATCAGGAGCAGCTCTAAATCGTGAATGGGAATTTGCTCAACAGTTCAACAGTGCTCCAGGTACATCAGCTTATGCAGCTGGTAGAGCTAGTGCTGGTGTTACAGACGAGTTACATATCGTTGTTCTTGACGAAGATGGTGAAATTTCAGGTACTCCTGGAACAATCTTAGAAAAATATGAAGGTTTATCAAAAGCTTCAGATGCTAAGAATGACTTCGGTGCAACTAACTATTATGTTACAGTTATTGAAAACCAAAGCGAATATGTTTTCTGGTTAGACCATAGTTCTACTATGGGATCTGCTGGTTCAGCCGCTGCGGGAGTTACTTTTGGTACAGGTACTTTACCTGATTCTTTATCTTTCACTAATGGTGCAGATGGAAATCAACCAACAACAGCTCAGAAAATAACAGCATGGAATACACATTTTGGTAGTGCAGATAATCAAGATATTAATTTAATAATATCTGGCACAAGTCAAGCAGACAATGGTAGTGGTACCGCTGTAGAGACAAGAGCCGAATTAACAAGTTACTATAATCAATTAATGAACATCGCAGAAGATAGAAAAGATGTAATGGCATTCTTTTCACCACTTAAGTCAGATTGTGTTGACTCAGGTGTTTCAGGAGCGACTAATGTAAAAACAACAGCAGATACCTTAAATGGTTCTAGTTATTCTACAATGAGTTCAAACTGGTTATACATTTACGATAGGTACAATGATAGATATGCATATGTACCTGACAACGGAGCAGTTGCTGGCTTATGTGCTAGAACTGATTATACGAATGATGCATGGTATTCACCAGCAGGATTCAGCCGTGGTCAAATTTTTGGTGTAACAAAACTAGCGTTTAACCCTACACAAGCTGATAGAGACACTCTCTACAGAGCAAGAGTTAATCCTGTAGTTACATTCCCAGGACAAGGAACATTATTATACGGAGACAAGACATTAACATCTAATGAAACTAGTGCTTTCTCAAGAATTAATGTTCGTAGATTGTTCATAGTGTTAGAGAAAGCTATCTCAACAGCAGCTAAGTTCCAACTATTTGAGTTTAACGATTCATTTACAAGAGCTAATTTCAGAGCAGCTATTGAACCTTTCTTAAGACAAGTTCAAGGTAGACGAGGAATCTATGATTTCCAAGTTATCTGTGACGAGACTAATAACACAGCCGGCGTCGTTGATTCTCAACAATTCGTAGCTTCAATATTTGTGAAGCCTGCGAGAGCTATCAACTTCATAACATTAACTTTTGTAGCGTCAAGAAGTGGTGTAGATTTCGAAGAAGTCTATGGAGCTCCTGGACAAACTACTGAATCAGCAGTATAAGGAGGAATAGAAAATGGCAACAATTAACCAATTCAAAGCCAACTTAGTAGGTGCTGGACCAAGGAACAATAGATTTGAGGTATTCATACCTCGAACAGGATCAAAGATACAGTTTTTGTGCAAAACTGCAGCTCTACCTGGACAAGTTATTGAACCTATGGAAATCAAATACAAAGGTTTAACTGTTAAATTAGCAGGTGATAGAACATTCGAGAACTGGACAGTAGGTATCTACAATGATACAGAGTTTTCAGCAAGGACTGCTATTGAAGCGTGGATGCAAGATATTGTACCACTTGATTCAAGTATCGGACCTGTAGGTTATGAATACATGATCGACAAAGCTACTGTATCTCAATTAGGTCGTGATGACTCAGTAATTGCAACATACGAGTTTTTCAATATGTGGCCAACTAACTTAGGTGCTATTGAATTAGACACCGAAGGTGGTGACGCTGTTGAAACTTTTGATGTTGAGTTCTGTTACTCACATTTTGAAAGAACTCTTTAATAAGGGTGCTTTTAAAAAGGCATAAATATTAGTATGGAATTATTTGGATTAGAGATAAAGAGGAAGAAGGGTGACGAAACTAAAGCACAAAGTTTCGTCCCACCTCAAAATGATGGGTCGGTTATCGAAATCGGTAAAGACCATGGTATGGGTGGATTCGCTTCCACCGGTGGAGTCATTGGTCAGTATATTGACATGGAAGGTGGAGTTAAAAACGAAGCCGACCTAGTTACAAGATACAGAACAATGTCTCTGGTACCTGAATGTGATGCAGCGATTGAAGATATAGTCAACGAATCTATTTCTTCAAATGACTTAGATGCACCTGTTTCTATTAATTTAGACAGAGTGAATCATTTTAGTGACAGTACTAAAGATAAAATTCGTGAAAATTTTGATGAGGTTCTAGAATTATTAGGATTCAGAGAACTCTCACACGACATATATAGAAAATGGTATGTCGATGGTAGACTCTATTATCATAAGATGGTAGATACTAAGAATACTAAAGTAGGTATTCAAGGTTTAAGACCTATTGATCCTCAAAAGATTCGTAAGATTCGTGAGGTAGATAAAAAGAAAGACGAAAAGACTGGTGTAGAAGTAGTTAAAAAAACTGATGAGTATTACATCTTTAATGACCAGGGATTTGACAAGAGTGGTAATAACACAGGTCAAACAGTAAAAATTAATAGTGATGCTATAACTCATGTAACTTCTGGGTTATTAGATTACAATCAGAAAGTTGTAGTTGGTTATTTACATAAGGCTATGAAGTCTGTAAACCAACTAAGAATGTTAGAAGATGCACTTGTTATTTACAGAATATCAAGAGCTCCTGAAAGAAGAATCTTCTACATTGATGTCGGTAACTTACCGAAAGCTAGAGCTGAACAATACTTAAAAGAAGTACAGACTAGTTATCGTAATAAGTTAGTGTATAACGCTGACACAGGTGAAGTTAAAGACGATAGAAAGCATATGAACATGCTTGAAGATTTTTGGTTACCTCGTAGAGAAGGTGGCCGAGGAACCGAGATTAGTACACTACCAGGTGGACAAAATCTAGGTGAGATTGAAGATATTTTATATTTTCAAAAGAAATTGTACAAGTCTCTTAATGTACCAATTTCTAGATTAGAGACAGAAACTGCGTTCGCTATTGGTAGAGCGACAGAGATATCAAGAGATGAAGTGAAGTTTTCACGATTCATTGATAGACTTAGAGTTAAATTTGCTAGGTTATTTGATGATATTTTAAAGACTCATCTGATACTTAAAAATGTAGTAACAGAAGAAGATTGGAAGAAATCAAAAGAGTATATAAGTTATGACTTTCAAAAAGATGGTCATTTCGTAGAACTCAAAGAAGCAGAGATATTGAGAGAAAGAGTCAATACTCTAGAACAGTTAGATCAATTCGTTGGTAAATACTATTCTGAACAATGGATAAGAAAGAATGTTCTTAGACAATCAGAAGCCGAAATTGCTGATATCAATAAAGAGATAGAAGCGATGGGTGGTGGTGAAGAAGAAGACGAATATGAAGATGAAGAATTTTAATTTAGGAGATTATGAAAATGGTAGATAAAACTAGAACACTTGTAGATCAGATAGTAGACGGTAATAATGTTGAAGCTGGTGAAAACTTTAAAAGTGTAATGCAAGATAAACAACTAGACGCTATTGATTTGAAAAGAGTTGAAATGCAACTCGATTGGATGAACAACAACCCACAAACAGAGGAGTAAAAATGTCACATTGGACACAACCTGGTCAAGGATTTAAAGGCCTTGATGAACAAATAGAGGCTATATCTGAACAACAGGTTATGTCCTATTTCGATAAACTTTTAGAACAAGATGAAGAACATCTTATTGAAATTCTTGGTAAAATCAAAGGTAAAATCAAAAATTTTAAAGACAAAAGAGATTTTAAAAAGAGAGCCGGTGAATTAGCTAAGCATCATGCTGATCAAAGTGATCACCACGGTAAAAGTAAAGATCATCATGACGATCATCATCAAGCTCATAATACAGCCGGTCATGCAATGCATGATCACGGTCATGGCGAAAAACGGAAAACAAAGAATGGTTTCACAACACCTGAAAGAAAAGGTAAAAATGCTGCAGCAAGTCGTAAAGCATCTGATCATCATTGGGATGCATCAGATAGTCATAAAGCAGCCTCAGGACATCATGACGATGCTAAGAGAGCACATGAATTAGCTAAGAATGCAGCTAAGAAAGGTGATCATGAAGCTTATAAAAAACATAGTCAGGCAGCTAAAAAGCATACAGAAAGGGCGAAAAGTATGTCTAAACATTCAAATAAAAAAAGTACACATGCTGAATTAGGTAGTCAACATGCTGATTCTGGTGATCGCGATTACTTCAACCATCTCAAGAAGAAACATGGGGGAAATAAGTAATGAAATCTTGGACTTCACCTGGAGACGGATTTTTTAAACCTCAACCTCTTAGTGAATCTAATGATGTTGAGTTGATGGACATAGAAAAAAAAGACTGGCCAAAATTCAAAAAAGAATTTGAGAAAGTATCTAAAAGAATGTCAGGATTGAAACCCGAATATGGTGAACCAGGTGGAATGTTTGGACCTTATGGATCATTATATATCGGTGGTATGTCATCAAGTAGAAAAAAACAAGTAATTAAAGCTATTGAAGATACTTTAAAGAAATTAAAAATTAAATCATACGATTTCAGAAGAAATCCAATGGCAAACGCAGACTAGGACTTGAGAAAATGAAAACTTTTGTAGAACTTAGACAACAATTAGACGAAGTTAACTTCAAACAAGATATGAAGAAAAATCATATCTCTGCTACGAAGATTAAAAATACAGAAGTTCATTATCATGCTGAAAGAAAAGGATCAAAGAAAGTTCGTGTCTTTGTTAAACCTAAGTCAGCTAAAGAATTTGAAGAACTAGGTGTATTTAAAGATATGGCTACAGCTAAGAAGTCAGCTGATCAGTTTGTTAAACTTATGGGTGAAGACATTGACGAAGGTATAAGTCTTTGGAGAGAGTTTAGAGAAAGAGCAGAAGACTCAATAATTAAAGAAGATGATTCACTTCATGAAGCTATGATTACTTATAGAGTTAAAAAAATGCAGAAACCTGAAATTGATAGATTCAAACAGGGTGGTAGAATGATGAAATTAAAAGTTACATTCAATCATGGTAAAGATGATTCATTAATAGTAATGACAGGTACTAAAAAACAACTAAGAGATTTTGACAGAATAGCTAGAGGTAAATCATCATACGGTGATCCTTCAACAGTACAACATTTTGACGAGAAAAAAGAGGTAAATATGAGTTGGACAACACCAGGACAAGGTTACATAAATTTAAATGAAACATCTCAACTTGAGAAAGAACTCAAGAAATTGAAAAGAGATGATGAAATAGCACAGATGGATATTGTTTTTTCAGATGATCAAGAAGCCAAAAAGATGTTTAATCTAGCTAAAACTTTAACAAAAAGAGCTGGGGGTGGGACTACAGCTAAGTATTATAAACACCCCAAATATGGATCGATTGTTTCTATTGGTCACCAGGGTGACTATGATGTTGCAGGTGAATACATAGAAATGAATAAAGTAGCAATGGATATTGCTAAAAAAACAAAAGACAAAACAGCTCGAGCACAAGATGTAGAATTAGACTTTGATACTGATTCAGCACAAGATAGTTTAGCTTATAAAGCAAAGTAAGAGGTAAATATGAAATTAATATCAGAACAATGGTCAGACGAAGTAAATTACCTCGTTGAAGAAGATCCAAAGACAGGTAAAAAACACGCTTACATTGAAGGTGTAATGCTTCAAACAGAAGTAAAAAACAAAAATGGTCGTATATATCCTAAAGAGGTAATGCAGAAAGAAGTAAAAAGATACAACAAAGAGTATGTTGATCAAAATAGAGCCTATGGAGAACTAGGACACCCTGAAGGACCGACAATCAATTTAGAGAGAACATCTCATCTAATAACAAGTTTAAAAGAAGACGGAAATAATTTCGTTGGAAAAGCAAAAATTCTATCAACCCCAATGGGAGAAATAGTTAAGAACCTCTTAAATGATGGTGCTAGACTAGGAGTATCAAGTAGGGGTATGGGTTCACTTAAAGCATCTAATGCTAAAGGTGGGGTTCAAATGGTACAATCAGATTTTCAGTTAGCAACAGCTGCTGATATCGTAGCTGATCCGTCAGCTCCTGATGCTTTCGTAGATGGTGTCATGGAAGGAGTTGAATGGATTTGGGATAACGGTGTGATCAAAGCACAGAAAATTGAAGAATATAAAAATTCAATTCAAAGGGCAAGAACACAAAAACTTCAAGAAGTCAAATTAAATGTATTTAATGACTTTCTGAAAAATTTATAATATATAAATACTAGTTAAACAGTTTAAATTTATATTTAAAATAGGGAGTGATCTAATGTCAAATTTAGAAAACACAATAGAAGAAGTAATAGCTGAGGCATCATTGCCTAAAGCTAATGCGGGCGCTGTTAAGCCAGACGACAAGGCACCTGAACACGATGCAAAAGCAGCTGAAAAAGCTGGTGATGCTACGAAGAAAGCAAAAGCACCTGGTGGTGACAAAGCTTCTGAAAAGGGTGGTGAACTCAAAGACGGCGAAACAAAAGTAGAGAAAGGTAAGGCTGTCAATTTCGAAGATATCGAAGCTGATGAAGATACAATCTCTGAAATGGGCATGGAATCCAAATCTGAAATGTTAAAAGCCATGGTTTCTAAAATGAAGGAAATGGGTATGGACGAACTCAAAGCAGCTTGGAACAAGATGAAAGAGATGTCCAAAATGGAAGACGAAGATGGCGATGAAGCTAAAAGCGAGTCACTAAGTCGTAACGCACTTATTAGAAGTGTAGTAGAAAATCTTAAAGATAGTTCAGTCGAAGAAGTCGCTGACTTCATGGAAAGTATGGAAATTGTTGAAGAAGATTCAGTTGAAGAAGCTAAAACAACAAAAGAAATGGACGACATGGATAAAGATGATGACGAAGAAGAAGAAGAAGATGAAGAAGTCAAGAAAGAGTCTTACGACATTGACATGACAGACGACATTGACGCTCTTGTTTCTGATGAAGATTTATCAGAAGATTTTAAATCTAAAGCTAAGACAATATTTGAAGCAGCAGTTTCAGCTAAAGTAAAAGAAATTACAGTTGAAAAAGAAGCACAGTTAGAAGAAGAATTAGAAACTAAAGTTGAAGAAATCAAAGATGATTTAACTGAAAAAGTTGATTCTTACTTGAACTATGTATCTGAAAGCTGGGTTCAAGACAATGAATTAGCAATTGAGAGAGGATTAAAGTCCGAACTCACCGAAGATTTCATAAATGGTTTGAAAAAACTATTTGAAGAACATTATGTTGAAGTACCAGAAGACAAGTTTGATGTAGTTGAAGAACTAGCAAACAGACTTGACGAAATGGAAGATAAGTTGAACGAAGAAGTTGCAAGCAACATCACAGCTCAACAAGATATCGAAGAACTTCAAAGAGAAAAAATTATTAGCGAAGCCACTAGTGACTTAGCTGATACACAAGTTGAGAAGTTAAAAGCTTTATCAGAAGATGTAGATTTCGAAAGTGTTGAGAATTTCGTAGAGAAAGTATCAACATTGAAAGAATCCTACTTCGGAATTGAAAAAGTTGAAGCTGTCTCAGACGATAGCGCTGTAGTTAGTGAAGATGCAGATTTTTCTGGAGCAGGCGATGTAGCTCAACCAGTTAATGAAGGCATGGCACAATATACTGCGGCTTTAACCAAGTTTGCTTCTTTAGACAAGTAAACTTAAATAGGGAGAGATAAACAAATGTTTATGTCAGAAAACTTACAAGAAAAATGGGCACCAGTCCTCGAGCACTCCGATCTTCCTAAGATCGAAGATAGCTACAAGAGAGCTGTAACATCCGTTATTCTTGAAAACCAAGAAAGAGCGATACAAGAAGAAAGAGGAGCCATGAATGAGGCCCTTGGAGCTGGTACTGGTACAGTAGCTGGAGCACCTGGTGGTGTAACTGCAACTGCAGCAAACTGGGATCCAATTCTTATATCTCTAGTTCGTAGAGCAATGCCAAACTTGGTAGCCTATGATATCTGTGGTGTTCAACCTATGACAGGACCTACTGGACTTATCTTTGCTATGAAAGCAAGATATGTTGACAGTACTACTGCTATAGATAGAACTGAAGCCATGTTCAACGAAGCTGATACAGACTTCGCTGGCGGTGGTACACACGCAGGAACAGATCCTTTTGCATCTGGTTCAGCTAACACAGCTATCCAAACTGGTTACACAACTGGCGCAGGAGTTGCAACAGCAACTGCTGAGATTGATTCTACAATCCCAGAGATGTCGTTCACGATTGAAAAAGCTACAGTTACAGCTAAAAGCAGAGCGCTAAAAGCTGAGTACACAATCGAACTCGCACAAGACCTTAAAGCTATTCACGGTTTAGATGCAGAAACAGAATTAGCTAACATTCTATCTGGTGAAATCCTTGCGGAAATCAACAGAGAAGTTGTTAGAACTGTTAATGATCAAGCTAAAATCGAAGGTGTAGCATCAGAAGCTAACCTAACAGGAACAGCTGTTGACGGTCAATTCAACTTAGATACAGATTCCTCAGGAAGATGGTCAGTTGAGAAATTCAAAGGTCTAATGTACCACATTGAAAGAAATGCAAATGTTATTGCAAGACAAACACGAAGAGGTAAAGGTAACTTTATTCTTTGTTCGTCTGATGTAGCTTCTGCTCTAGCAATGGCTGGTGTATTAGATTACACTCCAGCTTTATCAACAAACTTAAATGTTGATGATACTGGTAACACTTTCGCAGGTGTTCTTAACGGAAGCCTAAAAGTGTATATCGATCCATATTACGCAAGTGTGTCTACAAGACCTACAGGCGTTAGTGCTGGTGAAGGATATTGTACAGTCGGTTATAGAGGAACTAATCCTTTTGACGCTGGTGTATTCTATTGTCCTTATGTACCATTACAAATGGTTCGTGCAGTTGGTGAAGATACTTTCCAACCAAAAATCGGATTCAAAACTAGATACGGTATGGTTTCAAACCCATTCGTAGGTTCTACTCCGTCTTCTGGATTGGCAGCAACTTCAACTAACTCTTACTACAGATCATTCGAAGTATTAAACCTTCTGTAAGTCGTAGTAATATCTAAATCAAATTTCGATTCGATTTCAAAGACCCTCATTAGAGGGTCTTTTTTTATGTTATAAATATATAATAGAGAAGTCAAAGGGACAACTCATACACATACACATACACAGGAGGATATCATGTCCGATTCTAAATCAGGGTTCGAAATCAGAGCCGATTTACTTAATCAAGCACAAGGTCTTTTAGAGATGAATGCACAACGCAAAGTTGATGCACATTATTTCAATACAGAGAATAAACTTGAATCAAGTGGATTACCAGTAATAGAAATTACACCTGATCAAGTTATTGAAACTGCTAGACAGTTAAATGAATTTATAAATCAGAAATAATTAAATATCGGGAGAGTTAATTCTCTCCCTGTTATAAATATATACATGAACAATAAAACTTCAACACCTGACGGTAGATGGAACTGGTATGGTATCGAAGAAGAATACATTAAGGAGTATAAAATGAATGAAGGTGGAATGATTGAATTTGATGAGATGTATCACGAATTCAGACATGAAAATAGAAAAGCAGAAGTCGGAAAATTAGACGGCGTATGGGGTATCAGAATGTGGGAAAATATGGTCTGGCAGAAAGACGAATTAATCCCAGGACACAATGAACTCTACGCTGAGAATGCTGCTGAAAACTATGTATTCGGAATAAAGAACTAATATGGCAGAAGCTAACTGGCAATCAGATCAACCTACTAACTTAAACTATTTAAGTCCAGTAAATTTTGATTTACAAATTAATAAACTACCTAAGACAAAATACTTTTGTACAGGTGTCACATTGCCGGGTATAAACTTTTCTGAAGCATTACACTCTACTACATTAGCAATCAACTCATATCTACCTGGTGATAAGATAGAGTTTGATCCATTAAATATAAAATTTGTTGTAGATGAAGATATGAAAAATTATCAAGAAATCTTTAACTGGATAATGGCTTTGGGACCAGGTGATGATACAGAAGACTTTAGAGATTTAGTTGGTTCTACTAAGAACGCTACTAATGTTTTTAGTAATGCATCGTTTGAAAATATGTATTCTGATGCTACTATTATTGTAAATACATCTTCTAACAACGCTAACTTAGAGTTTATGTTTCAAGATTGTTTTCCAACAAGTCTAGGTTCTATAGAGTTCGCCTCAGATCAACAAGGAGTTGAATACGCTGTTTGTGATCTTACAATGAGATTTACATTGTTCAAAGTTAAAACAAGTACTTAAAAAGTACACTATATAATATATACATTATGAATTTAAAAGAAATCCAAGAGATGTGGAAAAGTGATTGTACGATAGATGATATCGAACTTGATGCTTCTTCACTAGAAGTACCAAAACTACACGCCAAATACGCTGAACTGTTATCAGAAAAGAAACTTTCTGTCATTCGTTATGAAAGACAAATGAAAGAACTCAATAAAGATAAATGGTTATGGTATGGTGGTAAAATGTCCAGAGATAAAATCGAAGAAAAGAATTGGGACTATGATCCGTTTGACGGGTTGACAGTTCTAAAATCTGATTATGATAAATTTACTGGTGCTGATAAAGAGATACAAGATTTAAATGATAAACTTGAGTATCTCAGAATAACCGTTGAAGTGTTAACAGATATTGTCTCACAAATTACTTGGAGACATCAAACAATAAAGAATATTATAGAATGGCGAAAGTTCATGGCAGGCTCGTAGTAGCTAAGACTGACGAAGTATATCTAACAGTATCAGCAGAAGACTCAATTCGAAAAGAACTCTCAGAGTTTTTTAAGTTTAAAGTACCTGGTGCTAATTTTATACCTGCAGTTCGTAAAAGATTTTGGGACGGATACATTCGTTTGTTCAATCTCAACACTAATAAAATTTATCTAGGTTTATATGATTATCTAAAAGAATTTTGTGAAGAAAGAAATTATTCTATTGAAGGTTACGAAAAGGATACTGATATATTTACAATAGAAAGATATGAAGAAATTGTTAAAGATATACCACTAAAACTTAGAGATTATCAAAAAGAAGCTGTAGCATTTGCAGCACATAATCAAAAATGTATATTAGTATCACCGACTGCCTCAGGTAAATCATTAATGATCTATAGTCTTATTCGATATAACTTTTTGAAGAAGAACAAGAAAGCACTGGTGATAGTACCGACAACATCTTTAGTAGAACAAATGACTAAAGATTTTCAGGACTATGGATTCAGAGGTGATATAGCTAAAATATATGGTGGTGATAAAGGAGCTGATGCTCCGATTGTAGTAACAACATGGCAGTCAATGATGAGATTACCTAAAGACTTTGGTAATGAGTTCGGTATGGTGATAGGAGATGAAGCACATTTATTTGCTGCTAAATCTCTTACAAAGATTATGGAATCATTAACAGAAGTTAAATACAAAATAGGTACAACAGGTACATTACAAGAAACAAAAACACATAAGTTACAATTAGAAGGTATGTTCGGTCCAGCTTACTTTGTAACAACATCAGCTGATCTAATGGCGGAAGGCACATTAGCTCAATTAGATATTAAAGCAATAGTACTTGCTTATTGTG
>Ga0208669_1000393_pt1 | contig 17455 bp, 8 predicted proteins | sample 21_taG_FD_184095 | JGI IMG/M metagenome (GOLD analysis project Ga0208669, IMG submission 184095) | Marine viral communities from the Subarctic Pacific Ocean - 21_ETSP_OMZ_AT15319 metaG (SPAdes) (version 2) | ecosystem: Environmental > Aquatic > Marine > Oceanic | place: Pacific Ocean | collected...
GCGAAGAAAATGTTTACAGATAAAGTGGTACCTATATCAATTAATTACCCTTTCTTCTTTAAACCTATACAGGATGGTATGGATCGTCCGAAATCTGAGTTAGCATATCGAGTTCCTTCTACGAAGTTTACTCGTAAGAAAATTCAGAGTAATGAGAAGCTGGAGGAGTTAGCTGGTCTTGACACAACGATCGACTGGAAGAATACAGGGGACAACAGCTATGACGGTGAAAAGCTAAGTCTGCTGGTGCATGATGAGAGTGGTAAGTGGGAGAGACCTGATAACATATTAAATAACTGGCGAGTAACAAAGACTTGCTTGAGACTTGGAAGTAGAATTGTAGGGAAATGCCTTATGGGTTCCACTTCAAACGCGTTGGACAAGGGAGGTAGTAACTTTAAAAAACTATATAATGATTCAGATGTTACAAAACGAAATCGTAATGGACAAACAAAGTCTGGGCTTTATTCTCTCTTTATCCCAATGGAATGGAACTATGAAGGATTTATTGACAGATTCGGATTTCCAGTCTTTGATAATCCACGTGATGGAGAACGACTGGGACCAGACGGTGAACTAATAGACATAGGCGTTGTAGATAGTTGGGAGAATGAGGTGGACGGTTTAAAGGATGATCAAGATGCTTTAAATGAATTCTACCGTCAATTCCCTAGAACTACTGAGCACGCTTTTAGAGATGAAAGTAAAAATAGTATCTTCAATTTAATGAAGATCTACGAGCAAATAGATTACAACGAAGGTAGTAGGCATGCAGCGCATACTACTACCGGAAGTTTTGGATGGGTGAATGGTGTTAAAGATTCTCAAGTAATATTTCATCCAGATCCAGGTGGGAGATTTAAAGTAAGTTGGGCTCCTCCGACTCACTTACAAAATAAGCAAATTATAAAGAATGGTATTAAGTTCCCAGGGAATGATCATATTGGCGCGTTTGGCTGTGATAGTTATGATATTAGCGGTACTGTTGATGGCAAAGGTTCAAAAGGATCACTTCATGGATTAACAAAGTTTTCTATGGAAGACGCACCATCAAGTACGTTTTTCTTAGAATATATAGCGAGACCACAGACCGCGGAGATGTTTTTTGAAGACGTGTTAATGGCGTTAGTGTTTTATGGCATGCCATTACTTGCAGAGAACAATAAACCTAGACTACTATATTATTTACGCCGAAGAGGTTATAGAGGATATAGTATGAATAGACCAGATAAAACCTGGAAGAAACTGTCATCTGCAGAAAAAGAAGTAGGTGGTATACCAAACTCCAGCGAAGATATTAAACAAGCTCACGCAGCTGCAATTGAAATGTATATACAAGAACACGTAGGACATTTAGGTGATGGTAATTACGGTACGTTGTACTTCAACGAATTGTTGAATGATTGGGCTAAGTTTGATATAAATAAAAGAACTAAGCATGATGCATCTATAAGTTCTGGTTTAGCTATTATGGCTTGCAATAGACACTTATACATGCCTAACGCAAAAGTAGAAAGACAACCACTGGATTTAAATATAGCAAAATACGATAACAAAGGGTTTAATTCCCAGATAATAAAATAGCATGGCTGAGTCAGTATATGTAAATTTTCCTTCTCAAGCGGTTCCTGACCTAGAGAAAATGAGTCCAGAATATGGGCTCAAGGTAGCGAGGGCTATTGAGCAAGAGTGGTTTAAAGACTCTCATAGTAACAGATACAGTGTCTCTCAACAGAAGTTCCACAATCTAAGATTGTACGCTAGAGGAGAGCAGTCTATTCAAAAATATAAAGATGAATTATCTATTAATGGTGATTTATCTTATCTTAATTTAGATTGGAAACCAGTGCCGATTATACCTAAGTTTGTGGATATAGTTGTTAATGGTATGTCAGAGAGGATGTTTCACGTAAAGGCGTATTCTCAAGATCAATATGGCGTGGAAAAAAGAACTGAGTACATGGAGTCGATGCTTCGTGACATTGACGCTCAAACTTTCAATGACCGCTCTGCTCAGATGTTTAGCGTTGATTTATATGAAAATAAAAAAGAAGATAGAGTAGACACAAAGGAGGAGTTAGAGCTTCATATGCAATTAAAGTATAAGCAAGCTGTTGAGTTGGCTGAGGAACAAGCTATAAATGTTTTATTAGACGGGAATAAATACGATTTGACTCGCCGTAGGTTGATATATGATTTAACAGTACTAGGTATTGCCTGCGTTAAAACTAATTTTAATTGGAGCGATGGGGCTACCGTAGAGTACGTCGATCCGGCTAATATAGTGTATTCATATACAGAATCTCCATACTTTGAGGATATATACTATATAGGTGAAGTTAAAGTAATTCCAATTAACGAGCTAGCTAGAGAGTTTGATAATCTAACAGAGTTTGACTTAGAAGAGATATACTCCAAATCAAGCAAACGTAATTCCGGAGGGAGACGTATACAGGAAATGGATAAAAACAAAGTTGAAATTTTATACTTCAACTATCGTACCCATACAAACGACGTTTATAAGATTAAAGAAACCGGGACTGGTGGATACAAAGCTATAAAAAAACCTGACACGTTTAATCCCCCTGCTGACATGGAAGGTGGATACTCGCGATTACAGAGATCTGTAGAGTGTGTGTTTGAAGGCGCTATGATTTTAGGTACTGATAAATTGCTTAAGTGGAATAAAGCTGAAAACATGATGCGTAGTAAATCTGACTTTAATAAAGTTAAAATGAATTACTCTTTAGTTGCACCAAGGATGTATCAAGGACGTATAGAGTCTATCGTAAGCAGAATCACTGGGTTTGCTGATACTATTCAGCTGACACATCTCAAGTTACAGCAAGTTATGTCGCGCATGGTACCTGATGGAGTGTATCTTGACGCCGATGGACTTGCTGAAGTAGATTTAGGTAATGGTACCAACTACAACCCTCAAGAAGCCTTAAACATGTTCTTCCAAACTGGTAGTGTAATCGGTAGGTCATTCACTCAAGATGGAGATCAAAATCCGGGTAAAATCCCTATTCAACAGATTTCTAATGGAGCTGGTCAAGATAAGATTGGTAGTTTAATAAATACATATAATTACTACTTGCAAATGATGCGTGATGTAACTGGGTTAAACGAGGCTAGAGACGCTAGTACACCAGATCCTAAATCGCTTGTGGGTGTACAGAAACTAGCTGCTGCAAATTCTAACGTAGCAACTAGACATATTCTCCTTAGTTCTATGTTTTTAACATCTGAGGTTGCTGAGGCTTTATCACTAAGAATATCCGACATACTAGAGTATTCTCCTACAGCAGACGCCTTCGTTCAATCCATTGGTGCTCACAACGTGGCAACTCTGTCTGAAATGTCGGAACTACATTTGTATGATTTTGGTATATTTATAGAACTAGAACCTGACGAAGAAGAGAAGCAGATGCTTGAGAATAATATTCAAACAGCACTAGCTCAACAATTAATAGATTTAGATGATGCTATAGACATTCGGGATGTACGAAATGTAAAACTAGCTAATCAATTACTAAAGATTAAACGTAAGAAAAAACAAGAACGAGATCAAAAACTCCAACAAGAGAACATGCAAGCCCAAGCGGAGGCTAATGCGCAAACTCAACAAGCCGCAGCTAATGCTGAGATACAAAAAAATCAGGCAAAAGTTGCAGAAGAACTAAAACTTGAAGCGACGAAAGCAGACGCTAAACTAAGACACTTGCAGGAAGAGGTTAGATTAAAGAAAGAACTTATGCAATTTGAGTTTGACTTAAATAGTCAACTGCGAGATACTGAACGTCAAGAGACGAGAGATATAGAGAGTATGAAAGAGCAGGGGAAAGATAGACGAGAAAATATGAAGCAAACGAGTAAAAAGTTTGAATCTTCAGGTAATGATATACTTGAAGGCGGAATGAGGTTAAGCGATTTTAATCCTCAAATAGGAACATAATTATATAATATTTTATCATGGAAGATGTAAAAAATGAAGAAGTGGTCGAAGAGGTCACTCAAGAAACACCTCAAGAAGAGGTTGCTGAGGAGCAAAAACCTGAAGTTGATTTAGAGAAATTTGAAAGTAAAGATAACCCAGATGTTATCAAAGTAGATTTAAGCAAACCACAAGAACCAGAGCAAGTAAATGAAGTTGAAACGAATGTTGAAGAAGTAGTTGAAGAAGCTCCACAAGAAGAGAGCGATACTGAAATACCTACGCTTGAAGAGGTAACTGACGAAGAGGAGGTTACTGAAGAAGATGTAGTGGAAGCCATCGTGGCTAAAGAAGAATTAGGTAAAGATATACCTGAAAATATCCAGAAGCTACTAGACTTTATGGATGAAACAGGTGGAGATCTAGAAGATTATGTTAAACTCAATAGGGATGTTAAAGACCTAGATGATCAAGATGCTCTACTTGAATATTATAAAAGAACTAAACCTCATCTATCTTCAGAGGAGATTAACTTCCTTATGGAAGATAAATTTTCTTTTGATGAAGAATCAGATGATGAAAGAGATATTAAACGTAAAAAATTGGCGCTCAAAGAGCAAGTTGCCGAGGCCAAGACCTACTTAGACGGGCAAAAGTCTAAATACTACGAAGACATCAAAGCTGGAAGCAAACTCACAAGTGAGCAGCAGAAAGCAATTGATTTCTTCAATAGATACAATAAAGAGTCGGAGCAAACGCAGAAGATAACTGAACAACAGAAGTCTAGATTTAATAAGAAGACCGAGCAGGTTTTCAATGACAAGTTCAAAGGTTTTGAATACAATGTCGGAGATAAGAGATTTAGATATAATGTTAAAGATGCAAATCAGGTAAAACAAGATCAAAGCGATATCAGTAATTTTGTCAAAAAGTTTTTGGATAAAGATAATACTATGTCAGATGCTAAGGGTTACCATAAGAGTTTGTACACAGCTATGAACGCAGATGCAATTGCTCAACACTTTTATGAACAAGGTAAAGCAGACGCTATAAAAGATAGTGTTGCCAAAGCCAAGAATATCAACACCAGCGCGAGATCCACTCAAGGAGAAGTGCCAGGCGGTATGAAAGTTCGAGTGTTAGGTGATGATTCTGCCTCTTTTAAGTTCAAAATTAAAAACAAAAAATAACATTTAAAAATTAAGAAAAAATGGCAATTACAAATGGAACTTTGTTAAACGTTCAGCCGGCACCGATCCAGCAAGCGTTAACATCGAACTACTTAGACCTCGCTGACGCGTCGAACGCGGGATGGGGTCAACAATATATACCAGACCTTATGGAAAAAGAGGCTGAGATTTACGGTCCACGAACAATCTCTGGTTTTCTTTCGCAAGTTGGGGCTGAAGAGGCTATGTCTGCTGATCAAGTAGTATGGTCTGAGCAAGGTAGATTACACCTATCTTACAAAGGTCACGTTACTGATGATGCTCACGCTGACGGTGGTATTATTGAGATTGAAACTGATATTGACGGAAACGATATAGGTACTGATCACGGTATTAGACCAGGAGATTTACTTCTTCTAGCTAACAGCACTTCTGGTGTTGTTTGTAAGTGTATTGTTACTACTGCAGCTCGAGGAACAACTGGTGATACTCACGACCAAGTTCAAGTAGCTGTTTACGGTCACGATGACTTAAATAGTGCTGGATTCTTTGATGACGCTGCTGGATCAACTGCGCAGTCTATTACTATTCTAGTTTACGGTTCTGAGTTCGCTAAGGGTGATAACTACGATGGCGCAACAACTCGTAATCAACCTAGCTTCAAGACGTTTACTAACAAGCCAATTATCATGAAAGATAACTACGTAGTGTCAGGATCTGATGCTTCTAGAATTGGCTGGGTAGAAGTGGCTACAGAAGAGGGTCAATCAGGTTATATGTGGTATTTAAAAGCCGAGTCTGAAACTAGACTTCGTTTTACTGATTACTTAGAGATGGCTATGTTAGAAGCTAAGATTGGTGGTCCTGCTGCTGCATCTGCTGCTGCATCTATCTATGGTTCGATCAACGCAAACGCCGATTTGACAGATGCTCACTTAGGTTTAGCTAACGGTTCTGCAACTGGTACTCAAGGTTTATTCGATGCTATCGAAACTCGTGGAAACGTAACATCGGGTGTTACCGGCGTAAACGCTGCTACTGATCTAGCAGAGTTTGATGCTATCTTAGCAGAGTTTGATAAGCAAGGAGCAATTGAAGAAAATATGGTATTTGTTAATCGCGCTACATCGTTAGCGATCGACGACATGCTTGCTTCAATGAACTCTTACGGTGCTGGTGGTACTTCTTACGGAGTGTTTGAGAACAACGAAGAGATGGCTCTTAACTTAGGATTCTCTGGATTCCGTCGTGGATCTTACGATTTCTACAAGTCAGATTTCCGTTACTTGAACGATCTAGCTACACGTGGTGGTATTAACGCTGCTGCAGGTGCAAGTGCTATCAGAGGTATATTTGTTCCAGCTGGAACTTCTACCGTATACGATCAAGCGTTAGGTAAGAATCTTAAGCGTCCTTTCCTACACGTTCGTTACAGGGCTTCTGCTACTGATAATCGTAAAATGAAGACGTGGACAACTGGTTCGGTTGGTGCTTCTACATCTGCGCTTGATGCTATGGAAATCCATATGTTATCTGAGCGCTGCTTGGTAACGCAAGGTGCAAACAACTTCATGTTGATGAAGTAGAATCATATTTGGTGAAACTACCTCTCCTTCGGGAGGGGTAGTTTTATATTAATTTTTTTTATTATATTATATTATGGCTAAAAAGCAAACAAAAAAAGTAGAGGTTCAAGAACCCTACGTAGAAGAAACAGTTATAGTTGAAGCTCCTCAATCAAAACCGGAACCAAAACCTCAACCTGTTATAACAAAAGAATTGCCTAAGCAAAATACTTGGGAGATTAAAGATAGAACATATTATTTAAGATCACGTGAAAAACCGTTATCTAGAATGATTAAATCCGCGGATGTGTACTGGTTTGATAAAGAGAAAGGGTATGAAAGAGAGCTGAAATATTGCAAAAATCAACAAACGTGTTTTGTTGACGAAATGAAAGGCGATCAAAGATTAACCCATATAGTATTTAGAAACGGTGCTCTTTTCGTACCTAAAGAAGAGACGGTGCTGCAAAAGCTTTTATCCTTGTATCACCCTGGTAGAAAAGGTATTTACTTTGAACATAAGCCAATTAAAATCGCAGAAAACCAATTAGACTGGTTAGAGTTTGAAGTAGAGGCTTTAATGGCGGCTAAGAATCTAGATATTGACATGGCGGAAGCGGTCATGAGAGTTGAGATTGGTTCTAAAGTATCTCAGATGAGTTCTAAGGAACTTAAAAGAGACTTGCTACTATATGCTAAGAAAAATCCTAGACTGTTCTTAGAACTGCTTAATGATGATAACGTAGTGCTTAGGAACTTTGGTATTAAAGCTACAGAGATGGGGATTATTAAACTATCCTCTGACCAAAGAACATTTAATTGGGGTTCTAATGATAGAAAACTAATGACTGTTCCTTTCGACGAACATCCTTATAATGCCTTAGCCGCTTGGTTTAAGACTGATGAGGGAATGGAGATATACTCCAATATAGAAAAACGATTAAATTAATAATCAATAGTGATGCAACTGCCCTTCGGGGTGGTTGCGAAACTACAAAAAAAGAATTATGGCAAGTACAGTAACACCAGCAACATTAACAGTATCACTAGCAGAGTCTATTACACTTAACGGGTATGATCACGGTTCAGTAAACACTTTCACTGTATCTAGCGTAAAAGATATATCTAAAAGATTAGTGACTATAGCAGCTGACGACGATGCTACTGTGCTAGTGTTTAAATCCACAACAGCTATAGCGGATGGGGTTTTAGACAAAGAGTTGGTAAAATATATCCGTATAACTAATTTAGATGACACCAACTCTGTTAATATATCTCTACAACTCGATTCAGACGAAAACAACTCAGCTGCAGATTTATCTGTAACCCACTTATTAGAAGCCGGAAGAAGTTTTGTTATGGGTACACCGGATGAAGCTGTACATGCTAATGATAGCTCTGCGACAATAGTCACGGCTTTAACGGATTTAGAGAGTATTATAGTAGACCCGGGTGTTAACGCTGGAACAGTAGAGGTGTTTACAGCTAGTATATAAAATAAGTAAGTATGGTAAATGTAGATACAGTATATCAAAGGGTATTAGCTTTAGCTAATAAAGAACAGAGGGGTTATATAACACCTCAAGAATATAACCTACTTGCTAATCAGGCTCAAATGCAGATATTTGAGTCTTATTTTTATCTAAAGGGAATAAGGGATAGACTAGATCCATCCCCTAATCCTGAACAAGATGAGACTAGTGTGACAGAGATGTTAGGTAAAAAACTAGCTCCGTTTCAAACAATTGAAGAGGTGGCAGGTGGAACGATGTTTCCAGCAACTGTAACCGCTGGCACAGTGTATCATACTGGTAGAGTATTTTTAAATGGTCAAGTTTGCCATAAGATGTCTATAAACGAAGCTAATAGATTTAAGAGATCAGTGAGACATATATCCACTAGTTTAAATCAAGGACCTATATACTCTGATGGATTTGTTTCTGGAGAGGATATAGCGGTATATTCAGGTAGCTCTAATCAAGTGTTTGGTGGAATAACTGTAGAGTGTTTCAGAGTTCCGGCTACTGTAAACTGGACATACGTTGTAGTGAATGGTAAAGCTCTTTATAACTCATCAGATGCAACGGCACAGAATTTTGAACTTCATCTATCTGAAGAAGATACTTTAGTTTACAAAATACTGGATCTCGCTGGTATAGTAATGAATAAACCTGGTTTGTCTCAATTAGTGGCTCAGAAGGAAACTGGTGAACAAACAATACAAAATCAATAATAAATGGCTATACTAGAATCAAACAATCGGAATTACTACGCTGACTCTGGAAGCCACGGGGATTATAGATATATAAGTTTAGTAGAAGTTATTGATGCGTTTAACGCCACGTATGTTGGGCAAGATAAACTATGCGAGAAGGTTTCGTTGCCTGATATAACTTTTCACGCAACAAGGGCTTTACAGGAGTTAAGTTATGATACGCTGAGATCAACTAAAGATTGGGAGGTTACAGTACCATCAACCCTTGTCCTAGTTATGCCATCTGATTTTGTAAACTACGTTAAACTCTCATGGTCTGATGGTAATGGTGTTGAGAGGATATTATATCCAGTGAGAGATACTTCTAATCCTTTAGACATTAGCACTACGGTAAATGACTCGGGAGGGTTTACGCTTACAAATGAACTTGATAAATTAACGGGTGATGAAGATTCTGACACTTGGGATGCGTACGGCTCTCTAACTAGTACTGATATAGGTTCTATAGATTCAGATGAAATAGATGACGAATACGGTAGGTTAGTGGGTGGTAGATATGGTGTAGATCCAGAGCACGCTCAAGCTAATGGATCATTTTTTATAAACCAAACGTCCGGTAAGTTTCACTTTAGTTCTAATATGAGTGGTAAAACGGTTATACTTAAGTACATAAGTGATGGACTTATTACCTCTAATACCAATGGAACCTTAGATTTAGACAGTACATTAGTTCCTAAATTAGCGGAAGAAGCCGTTTATAAACATATATTATATGGAGTTCTTTTGGCTAGAAAAGATAGTAACCAAGCATTGCTATCTCAGATTAAGAAAGAAAAATTTGCAGAAACAAGAAAAGCAAAATTAAGATTATCGAACCTCAAGTTAGGAGAATTAACGCAAGTACTTAGAGGAAGCTCTAAACAAATTAAACACTAACGTATGGCAGAGTTAAAACGAACGTTCTCTAACGCTAAGATGAATAAAGATCTCGATGAGAGAGTTGTTCCATCTGGTGATTATAGAGACGCGACGAATATAGAGATAGCTACATCAGAAGGTTCTAACGTAGGCGCAGCCCAGGTGTTAATGGGTAACACCATACGTAACACCATGTTTACTGGTAGCGAATATAATATACCTACGACAGCTACAGTGGTAGGTTCTATTGCATCTGCTGCTAAAGATAAGATATACTATTTTGTTTCAGCTGGTGATTTGAATAACGCAAGTGGATCTCCTGCTATACAAAAAGACTACATAGTAGAATATAACACAGTAACAGAAAGGCACAGGTACGTCTTCGTAGATATATACAAAGTGTCTACGACTTATAATGGAGCATCAGCAACAGGGCAGACTCTTAGCTACGTAGTAGATCCTTCATCCTCACCTTCTACGACAGTTAATAGAACTGGTATTAGACGTGGTATGATTGTTACTAATAGCTCATATGACGAAAACGACACTATTTTCGTGAGAGATATTTACTATGATGGTGGATGGAAAGTTGTTCTAAGTGAATACATGACGGTTACGAATGGTGTAGAACTTGTATTCAGCGCTCCAAGAGTTTTGAACTTTAAGAAAAATAACCTTATAACAGGTGTTAATGTTCTTGATGACTTTTTATTTTGGACTGATAATCTATTTGAACCTAAAAAAATAAATATACCTAGATCTATAGCAGGTACCGGTGGTACGGAACATCTGTCAGGCGCGGGTGTTGTAGCTTACGCGAGTGTACCTACCGCAGATACATCTAATACATTTACTGGTGATACAGATTTATTCCACACTAGACTTACTAAAGATAAACCAACGGTCGGGTCTCTTGAAGATGTATCATATGATATTGCTACTTTTCCAGATAATAAAAGAGCAGTATGGGTGGATGAAAGCCACATAACGGTTATTAAAAAGGCTCCAACTCAACCGCTTGAACTCTCAATGTCTAGGACTTCAGATGAAAGACAGACAGCGGCAGGTATAGCTACAAATGTTAGTACAACATGGGATTTTAATCTATTCGCATATAACGTCGGAGATACTATAACAGGGGTTACGTTTAATGAAGCTGTTGATTTTAGAGAAACCGATGTACTTATATTATCTGAAGAAGACCCTCAAGTTGACGTAGGTATATATGAAGATTACGATATAAGGGTGGAGGTAGTGGCATCCGATGTCACAAATTCTAACGGTATCTCTAGCACCGGGTTTTCACTTAAAATATTATCTTTAGCAGCTAGTTTAGAAGACACATCTATAGGATGGAGAGTAAGATTAGAAGACAAAGATTCCTTATTTGAGTTTAAATTCCCTAGGTTTTCTTATAGGTATAAATATATAGATGGAGAGTATTCTTCTTTTGCACCATGGTCTCAAGTGGCATTTCTACCTAGTGAATATGAGTTCCATCCAAAGCATGGTTATAACCTTGGAATGGTTAATGCTCTTAAAAGTCTTAAACTTAAGTACTATCACTATGACGAGTATGTTATACCTGATGATGTAATTGAAATAGATTTATTATATAAGGAAACTAACAACCCAACTGTATACACAGTAAAAACTCTCAAGAGGACAGACAATGATCCTGCATGGCCGGATTTAATTGATGGTGATGGTGGTAAAAGAGGGGAATATAAGGTTACAACAGATATGATTCATGCAGTGGTCGCGTCAAATCAACTACTAAGACCATATGATAACGTACCAAGGCAAGCGCTAGCTCAAGAGATTAGCGCTAATAGATTAATATACGGAAATTATTTACAGAATAGAACTATATTTAAAGATCCTATTATACAGGTAAGTTTAGAGTCTGATTCTGTTAGTGGTATAGACGCTGGGTTCGCGGTACCATCAGTTAAAACCCAACGAACATATCAAGTGGGTGTTGTGTATAGCGACAAATATGGTAGAGAAACTCCAGTGCTTACAAGTGAGGGAGCTACAATAACCGTTGGTAAAAGTGTTTGTGATAAAAGAAATAGGATAAGCGCTAAGCTTGGGATGGGTACTGAAGTACCTGCATGGGCTAAATACTACACTTGGTATATAAAAGAAACCTCTGTTGAGTATTACACCCTAGCTATGGATAGGTGGTACGACGCTCATGATGGAAATATATGGATATCATTCCCTTCATCTGATAGAAATAAGGTGGATGAAGAAACCTTTTTAGAACTCAAGCAGTCTCACGGAACTGAGCAAGCTGTACGCGCAAAGGCTAGATATAAAATACTAGCTATAGAAGGTGAAGCTCCTGATTATATAAAAACAGAGAGGCAAATCCTTGGAACTGTTTTAAACACAGGTAATGACAAACTTGGTAATCAAACAGAGGGATATCCACTACAAGACACCACCTTTATCACGGTTCAAGCGGATGTTTTTACAAGCACTTTTGGTGATGATGTGGATGCTCTTAATAATTTTGATTCTTTAACATTAAGATTAGCTCAAGGTAATAATTCGTCATTTGAATATAGTGTTACAAATGTAATTAGTGGAGATGATTTTTGGACGATAAACGTTGCGACTAAATTTAAAGAAGACGCGCTGTTTGTCTCTACTAACGATACGTGGGCAGGTAGAGTAGATGGGGTAACTCTCTCTTTATTTTCAGGAGAAGTAAAAAATAAACCAGAATTTGATGGTAGATTTTTCTGTAAAATATTTAGAGATGCACTGTTAGTTGCTAATCTCCAAAATCAAGATGAAGAGTTAGTTATAGATAGATCTGAGGGATTGCGTTACATACATAACGGTGGTTACGCAAACCAAGCTATTGGTCAAGAAACTCCTATTAACGCAATATGTAGACCCGCTGGATCTACTAATGCAGACAGTTGGCATAAAATCGGAGATAACTCAGCAGATCCTGTTGCTGCGGAAGATGCTGGTAGACACCCAACGGAGTATAACTACCCATGGTTTGAAGATAATTACGGGGCTAGTGGAAGTATATCAGCTGGTGACGTAGACTTCGCTAGTGAAGATGCTTTTTGGTGGGCGGATGGTGGTGATGCAAGCTCTACTAACAATGTGTTTAATTTAAAGTGTTTTAGATTTAAAAAGCCTGTTAATGCTTTAAATTGCATCAATGACTCAAGAGATTTCTGGGAGGGTGTTCAAGAGAAAGAGTGCTTTTTTATAGATGGCGCCACGTCGTTCTCTTTAACTAGTAAGAAAGGTGACTCTGGTTACGTTCTAGACCGTAAGGATAGACCTGGAAATACTTTTAATGGGGGTATTCACCCAGCTACGGGGGATTGGTCTGCTTTAAACCAAAACAACTTACCTGGAATGACTGGTCCGGGAGGTCATCCAGCGGATAGACCAGAAGGATCACCTGCTATCGGTGGGTATAGTCAAGATGATCAAACGGGTAACAGCAGCATGAAGTTGCATAATGGCCAGCCAAGTAGAGGTGTATGGAATGGTGGACGGTGTATGGATATATCTTGGTCTGGATTTAGCCCGAGCTACACTGGCGGAAATTGGAACAGTGGAGTAGATGCCGGTGGATTCCCGCATCTATTAGAAAACTGCGACGGAGATAGAAGAAAAGAAGCCGCTCAATTTATGCGCGATTTAGTTACACCAGGCGCTAAGTTTAGGTTTCAAAGAGATCCAGACGAAACGGTATATACGGTACAGAGTTTTGCGGGTCATACACATGGGTATAATAATGATAACTACTGGGAATCGTTTGCGAATATACATACCGGGGCTTTTGGCATTAGAAACACTAACTGGTCACCAGACCTTGACTTTACTCCTTCTGCAGACAAAGATAAATTCAGAGGTTGGCAAATACGTCAAAGATGGACTATAATGGTAGACCCGCCTATAGGTAGTGGACCTAGCGGTTATGATCCTACAAGAGGTACAAACCCATGGGCGGTTAATGATAAAGACGATAATAGATTTAGACGTGCTTTACGCCATGATTTCAAAGGTCAAGACGTAATAGAACTTATGGTTCCTTACACTCGCCTTACAGGTCACAGTGACTTTACAAACAACCCTGCTATATGGGAGACTGTTCCAAAAGAAAGTGTAGATATAGATATTTACTATCAAGCTAGCGGGCTTATACCTCTTACTTTAACAGAAGACACAAAAGAAGAGTATGTACCTAACGGTACAACATTTGTAAATGACGGTACAACCCACACAGTGACCGGCGTGGCTACTGATAACTGGGGAATGGGCGAGTTCCTAATGGCGATTGGAGCAAGGTATATTGTAACTCCTGCTTTAACCTCGAGTATAGCGGCTGGTACAGAGATTACTTTTTCAAAAAGAAAATATTATGATTTCACAGCTAAAGTAGCAGAGACCTCTAGTTCAACGTTAATTCGTATCGCCGGCACAGTAGGTACTATGGCTCAAAATCATAAGTTATTTAGACAAACACATATTTTAGATTGGAATAACTGTTGGACGTTTGGGAATGGCGTAGAGTCCGATAGAATTAGAGACGACTACAATGCACCTCAAATGGATAACGGTGTTAAAGCCTCAACCGTATTAGCCGAGCAAGTTAAAGAAGAAAGACGTAAGCATGGTATTATATGGTCCGGTATATACAATTCTAATTCAGGGATTAACGAGACAAATCAATTTATAGCAGCTGAATCTATAACAAAAGATCTTAATCCAGTACACGGTAGTATACAAAAACTACTTAATAGAGAGACTCAGCTTGTTATGTTCTGTGAAGATCGAATTTTACGCGCCGTAACAAATAAAGACGCGTTGTATAGTGCCGCTGGTAATCCTCAACTTATAGCAAGTAACGCGGTAGTTGGTGACGCAACCCCATATCAAGGAGAATTTGGCGTTTCAACAAATCCAGAATCTGTAGCGTTTACACCATATCACGTGTACTTCTCAGATGCGGCTAGAGGGGCTGTATGTTCTTTATCTAGCGAGGGTATAGTATCGATATCAGACAAAGGTATGGCAGATTATTTTGCGGACACTTTCACGCCTGAGGTATGGCAGAGTATAGGTATGTATGATGAGCGTAAAGACGAGTATAATTTAACTATAAAGAAAAAATATTTAGGTTGGTTTAATCATCAAATAGAACCCACAGAGTCACTTACGGTAACGTACTCAAGACCAGCTAAAGGATGGGCGTGCTTTAAGTCTTTTATACCAGAAACAGGTGTAAGTCTTAACAATCATTTCTATACGTTTTATAATGGGCAGATATGGAAACACCATACAAACACTACCAGAAATAACTTCTACGGTACGCAATATCAATCGGATATAACTCTATTGTTCAATGATAACCCTGGTGCCGTGAAAAGTTTTAATTTATTAAACTACGAAGGTTCTCAAGCTAAAATCACCGAATGGGATACAGTTAGCGCAGACTATTGGTTAACTGGTGCATCTTCCACAAACGATGGAGTAACTACTCAATCTGTAACTGACGACGAGTATTTTAACTTGAATGCTGTTAATGGTTGGTATGTAGATAACGTTACAACCAACTTGCAGTCATGTGGAAATTTAGAATTCAAGAATAAGGAAGGTAAATGGTTTACTTATCCAACAGGAGATACTACAGCGCTTACGAATTTAGATGAGAAAGAATTTTCCGTTCAAGGTATAGGTATGGCTACAATGACTATGGCGGGATCATCTGATGATAATCCAACAGCTATAACTATGACTGTGGAGAACAACGTTAGCACAACATACACTGGAAACGAAGGCGGTTCAACAATATGGGATTCAACACCTGATTAATATGGCAAACTGGACAGTAACACAGAACAACACGATCACGGCAATCCCTTCAGTTTTTGAAACTTCAGGGCAGTTCGTTAACTTAACTATAAGCCCTAATTACGGTTACGCTATATCAGCTGCGAATCTTATTATAAGTGGAGCAACGGAGGTGACTAGCGGCACCGCTGGTGAATACATATTTGAGGGAGGTAATGTCGACGCTGAAGTTGAGAAGGTCGTGTTTTCAAATAATGGTATAGCTGGTCAACCAACCAACACGGTAAACGCGAAGGTGTATCTCAACGCTATGCCAGCTATTCCAGCTAGTGTAGAGACATGGCCCGCTAATGATACCATATATATAGACATAGATGACAGGCCGGATCTACCTGATATTATAGATCCAGACACCGAGGTTCCAGGACCTACTACAGATGTTATAGAAAGAATAGTCTGTCTCAAAACGCTATGGCCTTACAGTTCTGTCCAAACGGTAACTGTAGCAGACTTGTCTAATATAAGTGAGACTATTACTCCAGGTGATGTGTCAACTCAACCAAATTGTGTTCACAGTGGAAACATAAATGAAGGTGCTACAACTGTTATTGCTGAAATAACATTTGCTGTAACTGATGCTACTGCAAATAACTATGTTGGTGTAACGGCAAGTTTTGAGGGGTTAACTAATCAAGGGTATGATTATAGTAATTACTATTCTAGCGAAATAGAATACACGTACACAAGTAATCTGGTAACCTCTTTCACTGTTTATATATCATACACGCCGCCTCTTAATCCGTCTTTAAACCCAGATCCGCAAAGTACATTTACTAAGTTTTGCGAAATAGGTCATCAAGCTTTTATAAATTATGAGATAAAAGAAACCCAAGGCGTAACAGATGATCAAGTTAGAAGTATAGCATACAGCCCGTCAGTTCCATTTACAGGTGGTTCTGAAGCTATATCAGTTAGAGGTTCTGTTGGTGCTACTTATGATATACGACTTCAGAAAAAAGAATCTACAGATAGTATTATCCCAGCTTCGACTACACCAAACTATAACTTTACTTCAACGGAGTTTCAAGCGGCCCCGTATTCTGAATCCGCGGTTATAGGTTCAAATGGTATAACCACTCACTTTGTGAAATTTCCCGATATTTTAGTAAACACTAGATATGACATTGTGTTAACAGCCACTGGAACATCTTCACTGCACGCTGATGTCCCAAATGAGGACGGTGAAGCTATCATAACGCAATACGGATTGAATACAGTTACAATAAAACCATACAGTACTAATTCTAATTATGTGTCATTTGCTCTCGCTGCTTCAACACATATATTTCACAGACCAAAACCATATACTGGTAGTAACTATATACACTTACCTTCAGGAGTTATACACGCAGAAGGTGGTAATGGAGACAGCTCTAGCGTTAGAGTGCTATTAAAAACACCGGTACCAACTAATATAGAACCCGGTATGATTATGTATGTACGCAATTCAACTGGTGCGTCTATAATAGCACACAATACTACTGTTAAAAGTTTATACAAAAACATTCTAACTCTTAGCGCAGCTGCTGCTATACCAGACAATACGGATTTAATGTTTGTAAAAAACGATGCAAATTTAATTTCTTTTCAGATCACGGCCACAGCATCTTCCGGTAGTTTATCTGCTACCGGAGGCGACCCAAGTGCTATTGATATCGTATCTGGCGCTGGAACCGGGACAGTAGACAAAGACGTTGTAGGAAATGTTAGCAACTCAGCTACTATACTTCTTGGTTATAGTTCTAATTTGCAA
>Ga0208669_1000395_pt1 | contig 17422 bp, 20 predicted proteins | sample 21_taG_FD_184095 | JGI IMG/M metagenome (GOLD analysis project Ga0208669, IMG submission 184095) | Marine viral communities from the Subarctic Pacific Ocean - 21_ETSP_OMZ_AT15319 metaG (SPAdes) (version 2) | ecosystem: Environmental > Aquatic > Marine > Oceanic | place: Pacific Ocean | collected...
CCTGTCAAATTACCTGTGACATTGCCAGTTATTCCACTGCTTGAAGCAAGTGTTGTGAACGCTCCTGAACTAGCTGTGGTTGCACCAACAGTTGTTCCATCAATCGTACCACCGTCTACGTTAACTGTGGCAAGCGTTGCTTGGTTTGTTGTCTCCAGAGTAGTGAACTTACCAGTGGTGTGACTTGTTGCTCCGATTGTTGTGCCATCGATTGCTCCACTGGCAATATCAACAGTAGCTAATGTTGATGTACCTGTAACTCCAACATTACTTGAGAAGGTGGCAGATGTACCAGTAATCGCACCAGTAGTTAGAGTACCAGTTAAAGTAGTGTTATTTGTTACACCCAATGTGCCTGTAATTGTAGCATTCTCATCGACATCAAGTGTATCGATGTGGGCTGTCCCATCCAGAAATAAATCCCGAAATTCTAATGAAGATGTGCCTAAGTCTCTGGAACCGTCCGTTGAAGGTACAATGTTGGAATTTACTTGTGCAGTTACTGTAACGGTATCACTAGAAGCATTACCTATTACCGTATTGCCATTAAATGTGGAAACTCCATTTACTGTAGTATTTCCAGTGACAGTAGTATTGTTTCCAACGGTTAAGTTACCTGCTACTGCAGCATTCTCATCAACGTCCAGAGTATCTACATGAGCCGTTCCATCTAGAAATAAATCCTTAAATTCTAAACTGGAAGTTCCCAAATCTCGAAAGCCTGTAGTCTCTGGAACAAGGTTTGTATTTAGTCGAGCATTTACTGAGACAGTATCTGTATTAGCATCCCCGATTGTGGTTGAACCATTAACAGTAGCGTTACCTGTAACAGTTGTATTTCCAGTTACTGCTAGATTTCCTGCCACTGCAGCATTTTCATCAACGGTAAGCGTATCAACTTTTGCTGTACCATCTAAAAACAGATCCCGAAATTCTAGTGTTGAGCTACCAATATCCCTTGTGCCATCAGTCGAAGGAACGATGTCGGATGCAACTCTTGCAGTCATAGTAACAGTATCAGAAGTAGCATTACCGATTACAGTATCGCCGTTCAGAGAAGTCACTCCGCTGACGTTGAGGGTTACAATTTCAGCGGTTGAAAGTGTGGTAGTATTAGTAACATCTAAAGTGCCGCCAATAGTAGAATTAGCTCCAATGGTTGCATTACCTGAAAGCACCAAGTCTTTAAATTTATTAGCGGTAGTTCCTAAGTCTACATTAGCACCTTCAGGTATAATATCACTAGTACCATTTACAGCTACAATCTCATGCCAAGCAGCCGCACTAGAAGAATTACTAAGGCAAAGAAAAGATCTTTTGGTAGAAGTGTTGATCCAAATAGAACCTACAGCATAGCCTTGGCCTGTATCGTCGGTAATTGTTGGGTTGGAAGTAGCAGTAACATTATTTTTACCGCCCATGCCGCCATTTACTGCTTGCAAGTACCCAGAGACTGAGGTGGCTAGATTAATCTTAGGAGCATTTCCTGCAGTACCGTCATGGCTGTGACCGCCAGTGCCGAATGCTGTTTGTATTTGATTAAATTCAGACGTAAGTGGTGGGGCCGTAATGTCAGCACCGTTAATAATCTGACTACTTGCTTGGCGTGTATATCCTGCCATGTCCTACCTTCTCCCTGAAATTGAAAATTCAAAGACAATACCTTGTATGGAGTAGGGCTTGGATTGCCCAATCGTCACATAAGTTGCCCTTGTTGCAAAACCCGATCCCTGTACATCCGCTGTAAGAATTGGTTTTGAGTTACCGCCATAGAGAGCATCTGCATCTCCATAGTCTAAATCTAATTCGTTATATCTAACTGGACCGCCTTTAGAGTCTTCCTTGTACTCCAGTGGCCTACTCACATTATAATCGCCCCAATCATAATCTAAGTGTAAGAAAAATTCGGCTGGACCTTCTGCTCTTACAAAAGTGTTTACTTTTCTCAGTGTTTTTCGGACTTCTGTATCACCAAAATCTAAGTAAGGTGTTGCATATACTGCAGTAATATCTGTACCTGCGAAACTATTTCCAACCTCTTGCCGATAAACTTTTCCATCATAATCGCCATGTAAGGTATATTCAGTAGTACCTATATAGCCAGATGCTGTACATGAGGCTCTGATCCCATTCAATTCACCGAAAGACCACTCAATGGAGCCGCTACTGTCATACAGACCGCCAATAATACCATAACTATTAATTGCTTCTTCAGAGTTATCTCCTACAAAAAATCTTACTTGGGATTTATTTCGTATAACTACGGAATTTACTGTATCTGTAGAAAAGTTTTTAATTGCGTTTACGAGAGTAACTTGGATTGCCTTACTTACAGTCTCTAATTCAACATCTCCAATTTTTGAGGTTGAGGAAACAGGTCTAAAACCATCAGGTGCTAAGAAAAGTAAATCTCCTGCAATTTCAACTACGCTATCCCTAGCAATACATCCTACGTTATTGGTTACCTGATCTATGGTAAAACTAATACCACCAGAGGAGTTTTTGTTAGTAACAATCTTTTTTATTGAATTTAAACCAAATATAAAAAGATCATCTCTAAATGGTTTTATTTGTTGTATATTAAAGGCAGGTACTTGTGTGCCGCCACCTGCACCATTAGTCCAATTATATGGATCATTAGCTGCAGAGTGTCTCAACGTAGAGCGAGAAGTTAAATCCCCACCAACCCATAGATGATTTTGATATTCTGCAACAATTGAAGGTGCGTCTACTAATTGATCACCACCTGGAGAACTAGTGCCGCCATTATTACTTTGTAGTAAGGTGTACCAAGTAGTTCCATTAAATACGACTGCAGGGTTTACCCCATCTACAAAGCAGATTGTAGAACCGCTGCCCCAATCAAATTGTACATGGCGTAATTTGTCTACGGTTAAACTGCTCGACACATAATTTCTAGTTGGTGATCCAGAAATAACCTGCCAACCTGAGTTATCAATGAACTTATAAAATTTGTAAGTATTTGCCCCAACATCCTTACGCGCAGCTATAATGTAAGGATTTCCTATATGTTCATTCTTGTATATTGCTAGACCAAGTACTTTACCTTCGGCATTGGAGCCGCCAACGGTTGTATTCAGTCCACCTAGATAATCGTAGCCCTCTATACGTCTATAGCCTCCGTAGAGGCTAGGTTCATAGTTAACTAATCTAGTAGCAGATCCAGGTCTATTGTCTGATAAATCAAGGTGATTTTCATTACTGTTAAGACCGCCCCTACATATCAGCTTAAAGGACTCAATTTCATCTGCCATTAGAAGGCTACCCTTGTATCCCTAATATATTCAAAGTTGTTGATATACAGTGTCTGTAGGTCTTTGATCCCTAACATGAAGGCTTGATAGGTGGCATTGGCTGCTTCCATATTATCCTTAAACATATAAAGGTAGTACAAAGCACCGTCGATCAGAACAGTATCAAAACTTTCAGGTATTCTTGTTACGTCTGTAGCTGCAGTTAAGTCGGTATAGTTTAAGTAATATCTAAACCGGACGCTATAAGCTTTGTTAGGCGAGGGGGTTACTCCAAAACCATTTCCATGAGATGGAAATGCATTGTCAGGAATACTTCTACCTGCGCTCCCTGCAGTGTAGTCAGCATCCCTATGTTTAGCGTACCACTCATCTCTCTCCATAAAAGTAAGAGATTTATATGCTGCACCTAAACTTGAATTTTCTAATACTTGAAAGCTATTCCAATCGACTTTCTTAAATGCTGTAGGCCAAGTGTATTCGGTTTGACCTTGTGTTAGGACTTGCGTAAATTCCGCTGCATTAAAAGGCCACTCAAACTCAGCCTGATTAATTTTTGCAATTGCAGATTTTACGGCATCTTTAACTAGAGTTTGTATTCCTCTAGTAGTATCAAAGTCCGAAGCAGGTATTTCAACTTCGTTTAATCTCCGAAGAACCCTATTGCATAAATCTATGTAGGTAGAGGGCATTTAGCGTTATCCTAAAATAGTGACAAGGGGCCAGTATAAAACCAGCCCCTTTTATTGACTTAGGTATTATGCTAAGTTATAGTTTGCTGTGAAAAGAGCTTCAGGACGAAGTATTTTCCTTCCATACAACTGCATTCCGCGAACAATGTCTGCAAATGTAGTTGGTGAACGGAAAGTCTCTGTTTTAGCAATCTGCTCTGCAGTTGCTGCTGCAGAAGCATGACCAGCAACTAGAACAGAAAAGTTAGTTTCTGAACCTGTTGAAAGTGCCACGCCAGCGCCTGTGCCTTCGTATGGAAGATTATTTGACTTGTAGATAGAGAAACCTCTAATCGTACCTGGCAAACGACCATTACGCATCTCATCACCCCCACCGAAGTCAGAATTTATGAGCTTGCTTGACTCGTCCATTAATACTTCTGCGAAGACAGGGTCTACAACCAACCATCTACCATCAGTGTCTACATTTGCCACATCCATTTGTCGGGCAATGCGGTTCATTATAGCCAAAGGTGAAGTGATGCCACCTGCACCACCACCTGCAGCGATTGGAATAGATGTTACTTCACCAGCATTGCCTAAATCAGAACCACCAAAATCAGTGATATCCAACTTGTTTGCTGCAAGTAATTCATCAGATCCTGCACCTGAGTTGGCTTTAGTACCGTTAGTTGTAGTGTTACGCGCCCAGTTGGATGGTGTCTTCCATCCAGACATGTAACCAAGAACTTCTGCATCGTATGAGTCACGCAATTTATATCCTGCGCGGTCTGAAGCAAGGTCTTGGAAGGACACATGGCTGTGCGCTTCTTCGATATCGTCCACTGCGAACTGGAAGTAGTTTGCTTGATCTACAACCATAGTGAAATCGCTATCAACGAGATTTTGGGTTGCGAGTGTCGTACCCCTCTCATACTGCGTGATAGTTATATCAGGTTCTTTGACAATTTTCACACTATCGCCAAAATTGCTGATCTCGTTGGTGTAGTCAGTGTTAGTAATTGCGTCAATTACAGAACTCTTGCGTAAAGCTTTCTGTACTTTTTTTGAGTAGATTACTGGGGACCATGTTCCATTGGGTAATGATCCATACCCTGATGCTGCTGGAAATGCCATTGTGAATTCTCCTAAATGAAATGGCTTAAATAAACCTCGACTACAGAAACTGTGCCACTCAAAGGAGTGCCAGTAGAAGAGGTAGCTAAATCAGATAAGTTTGACTCAGTGTCAGTTCCAACAGAGAGTATCACGCAAGCATGGTTCTCATGGATACTGGTAGACTTTGTTAATAATTTATCTGGGGGATTGGCTTTCGGGTATACTTCTAAATAAGAAGTGTCCTCTGCCTTAATTTAATAATACGTTCATTATAACATATAATGTTTTTATTTACAATAGTTAATTGTTATATACAACCTCAGTTATCGGGCTGCACCTGAAATATCATAGTTGAATTTACCAGAAGAGATAGCCGCTTGGATAGCTTCTTCGTTAGCTTCATACTCTCTGTCAGACATTTTCTGTACCATACTCTCAGAGAATGTGGCTTTTGGATTAGCCGCTGGGGCAGAAGAGTTTGTCTTTCCAACACTTTGCGCTGCAGATTTACTTCCTTTACGATATCCTGTTTGAGCTTTGTACAGGTCTATTGTACTAGAAGCCCATGAAGCATCTGTGTTGTTCTTATAGACGCTGTCTTGAATAGTAGGATGCTGTAAGGCTACCCAATCATGGAAGCGTTTATCTTGGCGTATGGATGCAAAATCTGGGTGCTTTTCTAGAAGCTGTTGTTCTGCAGATTTCTTATGAAGACTTTTCTCAAATTGTTCTACTTTTGCGAGTCTTTGCTCACCAAGCTCAAGAGCTTCATTAGCCCTTTTTTGGGCAATGCTATCAACAATTTGGGCAACGTCAGGATACTTTTTAGACCATGCTGCAATTTCTTCATCGGTTTTTGGAAACTTAATTTGCTTCCTAGTCGCTGCATCAAGCTGTTTTTGAACGTCGGCAACTTGTTGCGCAGCCTGATCACGCACTGTTTGGATATGTCTTTGAATATCTTGATAACGCTTTTTATAGGATTCTTCTTCAGCATTTAATTGCTCCACTGGTTCTTGTGGTTGCTGTTGTGCCGCGAACTCTTCACTGTATGTCGTAGTATCTTCAGGTTCAGGAGCGCGAGAGTATTTTTGTTTCTTTTCCATTTATAACTTTCTGGGTCCGACAAGTCGGGTATCCATATCAAATAGCAAATACAAATTTCTGTTTTTTCATAATTGCTGGTAGCGGTTTTGATGTAGGAGATAATTCTTTATCCTCTTCATCGTCTAATTGATCGTCTACTTGTACTGTAGCGACCTCTACATCCATCTCTTCTGATGGAATCTCTTCGGGTGTTTCTCCCTCCTCGTCGGCTTCTTCTTGTTCGGTATCGTCTGAGGCTTGTACTTCGGTTTCCTCAGTGCTTTCGCTACCGGATTTATCCGAATGATACCCTGTGTTTTCGCAATGCTCACAACCTCTCCCCTGACACATTGGGCATTCAACAACACCCTCAACGTCTACACTCTGAATAAGGCCATCCATCTTCATAGACATTAGACCCATTTCGGCTTCAGCTTGCATTTCCATGATATGCTTTAAGCCATGATATTTTACTACATGCGCTGGGAGTACATACTCCCCAGTGCTAAGATTTGCTTCGATATCATCTCTGACATTTTCTGCAGAAGAACCTAGAGGAATAGGGTTGCCTGACACATCATCATATCCCATAAAGCCACAGTCTCCGGTACAATCACCTTCACAACCGCAAGCCATTCCCCCATGATACATTTTTACAGGTATATCTTCATCATCCACTAATTCATTATTTTGTAATGCTAGTTGGACTTCACGCTCTGCATTGCTGAGAAAGCCATCTTCATTAGTATCTCCTTCAGATACATCTGCCTGTTCTTTGTTTTCAGCCATTTTTTTGTCTTCTTCTGAAAGACCTTTTTTGCTGTCTGCTAAATTCAAATCACTTTTTGCCATTTCTATATTTACCTTAATGTTGTGAGAGCCTCTAATATCTGTAACTGGCTCTTGTCCTTCGTAACCGTCATAGAAAGTGTGTTTGCCTATAACCAAGGGATTGGAGCCGCCAAAGGAAGTTCCTCTAGCTTCTGTTCTTTCTCTGTTTTGAAAAAAAGTACTACCTTGAGAACCGTCTTTGCCTAGCTGGATATAATCAACGAGTTCTTGTATTCCTTCTTGTAATTGGTCTTCGGGTACTGGAATGGCGTCTATTGTTTTGTAGGTGTCTATAGGTTCAAATTCACCTGCCACTAATACGGAATCTATATCGTTACCAAATCGATCAGAGGCTAATCTGTTGAAAATAACTCCTCTAACAGCGTCACGACCTGCAATGCCCTCAGTGTTAGCCTCTGCCCAGACAACTCTTTCGATTTTCTCTAGGTCTTCTAAGCCTATCTGAAGGATAGGTTCTTCAGGTCTAGGTTGAGGTTTTACAACTTGAAGGGCTGGTCTTGGTTGAGGTTTTATAAAGCCTTCATCCATAAAAGGAGTTCCCACGCCAGTAAGTAAAATAAATAATAAATTTTGCAATTAATTTAAGGGTTTGTAGCCAATGTCATAATAATCTCTGGTATTGACTAAGGTGAAAACTTCATCTGGAGTTGTTGGATAATTTCCACCTTGGGTGTAGCCACCTAGTTTTTTTAAGGTTTCTTGAGGCGTTTCATTTTTACGCTCTTCAGCCGACATATTTCTTCTTGCTTGAACTAGTCTAGCTTTTGTTTCTCCAGCATCTCTGGTGTAATATTGAAAGTTGGTATATCCACCTTTTGTAGAAGGCTTATTGGCTCTTCCAACTGGTGATAAATCTAAATCTCTAACAGCATCTAAATATTCTTCAGAGCCTTTTTTATAGTTGGCTTTTATCTCAGCCATTTCTTTTTTATATTCGTCTTTAGCCCAAGCCTTTGCTGCTTTTCTATCTTTGGCACTGGAAGTGTTACTTCCTCTACCGCTCTTAGACCTGAAAACATCATCTATATAATGCTGGGTTTCATGTAAGAGAGTAGACCATTCCTGCTTTGCCATTAAAGCAGCTTGAGCTTCTTTAGTTCTTGCATCATCTGGCCCATACTTGGATCGTATTGATTGGTATTCCGCTAGATCGGCTTTGTCTTGTGGATTTCTTACAGAATTAATTTTGGTAGCCTTAAATGCTTTTATCTTTCCCCCATCTTGTCCATATACCCCTAAGTAGTTGCTGCTTGTGTTTAATCCTGACTCAGCATAAACATTTGCACCAGTGCTACCGCCATAAGCGGAAAACTCTCTGTTAGGGTGGTTTAATATTTTTTCTGTTTCTGGGGGTATGTTTCCTAAAACTTCGTCTAATAAACCCTCTTTTTTTAAATTTTTATTAATAGGACTTTGTGGTATGGGCTGTGGGGCAGGGTCTGGAATTATAGTTTGTTTAGTTCCTGTAATAGCATCCAATTCTAGCTCCATTTTAGCTTCTAAGTCTTTGGCAATTGACTCAAGCTCTATCTGTGTGATTAAGCCTTGTTTTTGTTTCACTGTTTCTTGTCGAAACATTTCTTGATATCTTGCTTGGATAGCCTTCTTTTGTTTATGTACTTTTACAAAGGCTGTAACTATTGGAGAAGGTTTTTTAGGTTTAGGTTCTTCTACCCCTAAGTTCTTGGCAGCGACCCCTGAAGTTTCCATATTTTTTGTGTAGGTTAAACTATCGTCAGTTTCTCTTACCCATTCACCAAAGAGCTTTGTCCATCCAGTTTTCTTCCAAATATCTTTTTCAGAAGCCCCAGCTTTCTCCATATCAAGGGCGTTTTTATATTCCACCTTCTCTGGGGAGTTGCCCTTTATTGCGTGAGTGTTGTAAAATAAACCAGCGTATTCACCATCTGGATCAGGTTTTGTAAGAACTTTACTGGCACTTAGACCACCTGCGCCTATACCAGCCGTAAGCTCCAAAGCATTCATATAATAATCCTGCTGCGCTTCATTTAGAGCTTTATTTACGTCTACAACTTCTTGCTCTGTACCAACTGGGTTACCAAAAGGATCTTCTTGATAATCAGGTCCGGTATAGAAAGCCATTGGGCCAGCCATACCTTTTTCAATACTATTATAAACGCCTGTTGCTATAGCCTTACCAGTGCCTACAGGATCACTAAGAACCTGTTCGATACCTTGACCTACCGCCTTACCAAACTTTTCTCCCCTAGTTTCGTAAGCGTCATCAAAGCCAAGCAGATTGTCTGCTACATGATAGCCAAAACTACGTCTATCTCCCAGACGTTCCTCAGACTTATTGTCTTCGTTGGTAGGCTCTTTAATAAGACCAAATACGTCTTGGAGTAGCCCCATTATTCAGCCCCTTTGAGAGTTTCTTCGCGCAAAGTGCTAAAGCGTCTTAGCTCTGCTATTGCGCCCTGAAAGCGAACAATGGTGTCCATGTCTCGCTCTGTAGATAGCTGTTGAAGTAGAAGGTTAATTCTTATTTCTGCGTAATCTTTTACACAGTTGAACTGATCTTTATCGTTCACCAGAATCAAAAGATTTCTGTAAAATTCTTTATCCATTAATAGGTCTTTTATTGAATAGGTGGTACAGCTTGCTGTTGTGGTTGGTTACCGCCATTGTCTCCACCACCGCCCCCTGTAAATCCTTGGGCATCTGGTTCAGGTGCTTGGGGTACTGGTGCGCCTTCAGGTACTCCCTGCGCCGGAGATCCTTGTGCTTGGACTGTAGCAGGTGGCGCTGGTGGATCTGGCATCATGGCTTTTATCTCAGCCATCATTTGTTGTTGGATAGCGGCTTCTCTAGGATCGTTGAGGATCTTGTCTTCATCCAAGTCCATCGATGCTGCTAGTTCTCTGAGTATGTAGTCATATTTCACGAAAGGAGCCATCTGTTCATTGCCTGTCATTTGCATGAACTGTAGTAGGCGTTGGCTACGAACTTCATTACGCATAAGGCTCTCTGTACCTCTAGCTTTAACGTCCAAGTCTCCCACTAATTCTTTGTCAAAGTTAAACTGCATATTGAAAGCAAACAGGCTCTTACCCAATGGACTGAGTAGGTAGTCATCGATGTTCCGGACTACCGCTTTAATATTTTGCGCTGCAGCCCCCATCAGCATAGACATACCTGAAGCAGTTCGACCTACGCCGCCAACTGCCCCAGAACCATGTGAGTAGGATGGAATACCAGTAGCTTCATCTGCTAGTTGTCTACTCTTATCAAACATCATTAATAGCTCTTGGCTGACGTTTTTAAACGAGTGGGAATGTATGCTCTGGCCTGGTGCGCCTTGCTGTCTCCTAAAAATTTTGCCTGGGTATATACTCATATCTTGGCCTGGAACTAAATTAGTTTCATCTATTTCTATCAATAGGTTACCAGACAAAGCTCCATTATCTACAGCCATACGCATGAAGCCATTCATCAGCAATTGGGTGTCTGTCATATTCTCAGCTACGCCAATACCCCAGAAGGAATAAGGGTTTAACTCATAAGGAACTGATAGGTAAGGAATTCGGTTAGGAGTGAAGGGATTTAGTACTAATCTAAGGATTTGACCGTTACAAATCCAAATATTGACCTGAATTTCGTCTTTTTGGCGTAAATCTTTAGGAATATCTATATCGGCTTCTTCAGCTAAATCGGTGTCTAAAATTCCCCAATATTCTAAAACTTCGTACCTTTCCATCTCTGGAGAAACACCATCGTCCTCTAGTGCGTCTTCCCAGTAGCTTCTGGTATAGTCTGGGCCATATTCTAGAGCTAATTCTATAGATTCTGAACGAAAATGCGGTCTTTTCTTTAGAGATCTAAGCTGAGTGCGGTTCATTCTATGGCGTTGTATAGCAAACTCTGCCTCAGACATATTTCTGGCATCTGGGTCTGGGTAGAAATCCCAAATAGAGACATATTCTACTTTAGGGATAGTTTCCATTACAGGATCGTAGTCTCCATCCTCTGTCCAGCGCGGATATTCTTTAGTTTGGGCGAATGGACCTTTCATACAGCCGCTACCAAAGAGGCAAGTCTCAAAAGCCATAGATCTTAGGTGTTTTGGGGCTTCTGACTCGTCTAATTGGTCGTGCATGAGCTTTTCCATCTTCTGGGCGGCTCTTTTCGCGGGTTCGTAGGTTATAGACCCTGGCATTTTACCTGCGCCAAGCTCTAAATCGTCCTGTATTTGAGTTAAATCCTCTTTATAAATGCCTAGATCCTTGGCAATGTCCGGACGAACAATATTATTTGAGATTTTGTAGTCTACACCAGCTTCTTCTTTGACTTTTTCTTCAGTAAGCTTGTTTGGGTCCATAGAAACAGCGTCAGCTACGTTATTAGGAAACTGTCTTGCCTCTATTCCAATAGGAAACTTAGACCCAGCCATAAGTACGTCTACTACTTGGGCGTATGCAGCGAGAACTTTTGTTTTAGTGACCTTAATAAATGCTTTGGACTTCTCAGTTTCAGTAAATTGTACTTCCGACGAATATAAGCCACGATAATTACGGTAAGCATCTAACCAACGCTCCTCATCTACTCGCCTTGCTTCTTCTGAACGTCTAAATTGGTCTTTAATAAAGCTTACTGCACCAGAGTATTCTGTATTTTCGGCTTCTACATCCCCAGTTTCGTCCAAAGGAACGGCAAGATCTGAGTCAGTTACGTCTTCTGGTAGAGGTTTATCCATCAAGGCCATATTTAATATCCAAATATTGCGTCGGCTGGACGCCAACTTTGTTGTGGTATGCCATTACCAAAGTCAAAGGGGCTGAATGCCTTCGGTCTGGACATGGCTGCATACCTGATAGAGTCGTAGGTATGTCTTTGCTGTGAGGTTCGAGGGTCAATGTCATCACCGCCCTTGGGGTCTGTGGGTATAATAGGAAAATCCGCTATTACCTGTCGGCATGTATTAAAGAATTGTATGCCAGCTAGACCTGTTTCCTCATCTACTTTAAACAATTCATGCAGTCGGTTCTTTCCTGCTATCCTTGCTCCGTTTGATCTGTCACTAGGACGCCATCTGCATCCCTGAGAAATCATCTCTTCGGCAATCGATGGACCTAGCTGTCCTCTCTGATGCCAACAACTGGAGTCTAGAACTCCATACTGTATTTTTTCACCGCCTTCGGCCTCTAATACGGCTCTGGCTAAGTCACGGCCTGTATGTTTAGTTACATATAATTCTCTGTAGCAAACTAAGGTGTCGAAATTTGGGTCAATAGCAAACCAATGAACTGAGCTAAAACTAGAATAGCCATAATCACATGACCTGAATCTGGTCCAATCAGTCGGAATATCGTATGGTTCAATGACGTGATCTTTTTGCCTAAACTCTGGAAAAGCTGCTCCATCCGTAATTCCCCAATCGCCTTCAAGAAGTTGACGCCTTTGCATCTCAGGTAATGAAAGTAGGTTAGCTTCATATTGACCGCCTTCCATAAGGTAAGGATTGTCGGATAATCTGGCTGGAATAAAGCGCCTGTAGAATAATGGCTCTCCTGCTTTCTCATGTCCTTCGGGATATACTAGGTCATCCCCTGTATCGATATCCTGCGCTACAAACTTCTTATTGGGTGGGGCAGGGTCTATGAAGGTTCGTTTTACCCACCCCATCCCTATACCTCCAGGATTGGTGGTTGCTCTCATGTACACTGGCAGAGTAGGGTCTGTTGTACGAAGCCGTGATCTTAAATAATTCCAACTAAATGGGGTGGCATACTGAGTAAGTTCGTCTACCGCTATGTAACTAAATGACTGACCTTGGTATCTGAGTACATCCTGATCTCTTTCAAGGTATGTAAGCCAAAGTTTTGCTCCTGAAGGAAACGTCCACTGTGACTTCTTCTCAGCCCACTTAGCTCCTTTAAATGCTCTGGGGTATAATTCCTGAGATTTCCAAATAAGCTCTCTAAGTTCGTCATTAGTTCTACGAAGAATAAGCCCATTAAAATTAGCGTTTGAGAAGTAACGCATGGGGTCTGCTAGTAGGCCGTAGCTCTTACCGCCACCAGCGGCTCCACCATATAAAACTTCTCTTTCGGATGCTGCTAAGAACTCTGTCTGTGGACCCTCATTAGGGGCGAATATGACTTCCTGTTCCTGCTTCTGTTTTTCTATCACATCAAAATCAAGGTTGCAAGAAATCGTAGGCTCTTCAGGCGATAATTTATTAAGATCTTTCTTAGCCATAGTCAGTCTACGTTTAGCATCTGTCTGCTTACGTTTTGCTATCGCTAATTTCTTTTCTTCTATCGTCTTCGGTTTGTTCTTACGCCTTGTCTTAGCCATCTCTTTTAGACGCTTAGAGGGGTTCTCTGTACCTTTGCCCCTGAACCTATTCCAGATCAGATTTAGACCCTGATGGGAAAGCTTATCTCCGGTCTTACTAACTAACCAAGCGGTGACCTTCCTAGAGCTATTTCCTTCCTCTAGATAGTCCATAGCCTGTTCTACTAGGTCCACCTTATCCTGATCAGGAACAAGCACCAGAGGATCGTCCTCAGAGGCTATGTAAGCATAAGGCATCTTGGCAGTCTTGTTAGGTCTTGTGCGGTTAGGCCACTTGCTCAATCTTCGCTCTTCGGTGGTAGGATAAACATAGCACCGCCTGTATTATTCACTTCTACTTGTTCTTTCTTAACCAGCCCAGTTCGATCCAGTATCTGTGCAGCCGCTGCAATAGAGTTTCTGGCTCCCATTGCCTCTGGGTTATCTAGAACGTCTGAAAGCCCCCAAGCGGCTTTAGGAGCGTTCATAGCAAGCATCATAGATGCCTTCTCGTTAATCTCTTTCTGCAACGGTCCTACAACAGCCGATAGGCTTGTCGTATCTGCGTAACCTGCTTCTTTCATCGCTAGTCTGATGTTGCCCTTGCACTCAGGCGTCATAAGGACTTCTAGAAAGAGTTGTTGCTTATCCGTTAATACTTTGGTGTCTTCCATAATTACCTCAAAAATACGAAGGCTAGACCTACGGCTCCTGTACAAATCATCCAGAAGAACCGTTCAGCAAAAGCTATCTTCTGGCCTCTGACTAAAGCCTGTCGCTCCATCTCATCAAGCCTGTCATCCATCTTACCTTGGTACTCGACAATGGTATCCATTCTCTTGAAAGCAGAGACTACTCGCTCTTCTACCCTAGCCATTTCTATGACTGCCTCCGATAATTTATCAATTTTATCCTCTACGCGAGACAGTCGTTCATCCATTTTAAGTCCTTAGATTGAGTTAGTTGGTAATTTGAAACAGTAAGGTCGAACCAGTACCTGAAAATTATTTGCTGTATATTCTGCAAAATTAGTCATCTCTTGTTGGCAAGAAGCTATGTCCATGAACAACTGCTTTTCCCAAGCAACAACTGTGCAAGTGGTAGCGTCATATGGCATCATACAAGCTAGTATGGCTCCTAAGATCATTTAACTATGCTTTCTTTTTCCAACTGACTCTTTTGGATGAAGTCTTCTTTTTAGTGGCGGCTTTGCCTTTTTTAGATTTGCATTGAGCCATCGTTGGGCGGCAAGCAGGGTAGCTACCACCACTTTTTTTAGACTTACGTCCACAAGGGCCACCTGTCTTACAGTTTACCCATCCCTTGCCCTTGTTTCGTTTGAACCACTTATTTAGGCTATCGCTTGAGCCACTACTTTTTTTTCTTGCTGCCACTTTTCTTACCGCCGATGTTGTAATTTTTAGCACCGACTTTGCGGCAACGAACTATATGCCCTGACCTGTATGCAGACGTTTTAGGCATGACCCTTTCAACTTTTCTGTGACAAGCGTCTTTTTTCTTTTTCTTCTTTGCTGCCATTATTTTTTTCCACAAAATTTAAGACTATAGATTTTGTTCTAGTAATAATTAATACAAAGCCTTGATCGTCGTAGAGGGTGTGCTTTGACCCATGACTGATGAGTTTCATGCTTTGGCTTTTTTGGCTTTCTTCTTTGCCGTTTCACTCAGATCTTTAAAGTGAAACAGCTTCTTACTTGTCTTGCCATGCTTTGCACCTGAGTGCAGATCCCCATTAGGCATCTTATGAGAGCCACCTGTATGAAGAGTACCATCTCTAAAATAATGTTTTTGACCTTTTGCCATTATGACCTCACTGATTTCTTTCCTCTGCAGCCCCAAGCCTTACGCCGGACTTTGACTTTCTCAGTCTGCTTTTGTCCTGAACTTCTGGCGCAGTAGGCATCTCCGCGCTTCGTTCCTTTAGCAGAGGTTCTCTTATGGGTTTTTCCTTTAGAGTCTTTGTAGGTAGTGCCGTTGGCATACTTTCGACTTGCAGGTATTTTCTTTTTCTTAGCCATTTCTATCGACCTCAAAACATTCTACTGAACTTGCTGAGTTGGTGATCAAGACTTTGGACTTAGCTAGTTCTGCCTGACATACTTCTTCAGATCCAAAGGTGGCGATATGGTAATACTCAAACTCGCCATGCATAAATTGAAGCCAAACTAAGAACCACATTTAAGTAAAAAACCACCAATAAGCTGTGCCACAGATACCGCCCCAGATGACTACAATTATGAATATCCAAGTAAGCATTTCTCGAAGCTCTTCGGCTTCCTTCTGCTTTATTCTAAGGGCTTCTTTGCGCTGCTTTCGCATCTGCCCTTGGTAGGCAACCCAATCATCATACATCCCAGGTCTTGCATAAAGCCGCATGTGAGACTCTAATTCTCGCTTCTGTTCTTTAAGTTTGTCCAAGGCGAGAAACTCTTCGAAGTCATCACCTGCTTTACCTAATACTTTAGTGAAGACGCTATTCTTCTTCTTCTCGACTTTGGCCTTTAAATCTTCCTCTGCAGATACAAAAGCTCCTACAGATCGACCTACGTCTATGAGTTCCCTGCCCTGAGAAATCGCTTTCTTGATAGTAGAATATGCTGCTGAACATGCAGCGAGTTCCGCTAACATTATCTCTCCCCCCAAAGCCCATTAGATGCTAACGGTTTTTAATCCCCATGTTTCCTGATGCGTTTCCTACTTTCTTCTTTTTCTCAGCCATGCCACCCATGTTGTAAGAGGGTTTCTTTTTCTTCATAGCCATGCCACCGCCATACATTTTGGCTTTCTTTCCTGCAGGTGCTACACTAGCTCCGCAATTCGCATATTTTTTATTCATCAAACTCTTCCTCAATATAATAAGTTGGTACAAATCGTTGGGGTTCTGGGGGTATGTCTACGGAGTTCTCTTCTGTGAAGAAGTAAGCACCATAGCCTCTGAATCTATGAGCCATTGGATTGGCATCTAATTCTTTTTTGGTAATAAGCTTTTCTTCTACTAAGAGTCTTCTAATAGTGGGGAAATCTAGCCGTTGGCCTGTTTTCGCTTCGATGGCGGCTCTAATGTAGTAGAGATTAAGACTTTTCATAAGCACTCCAAAAAGAATGCCTAATCCATACATTGTAACATTTATTGATAGAAAAGGCAATCACTTTATTATTGTTTAAAAAAACACTTTATTATTGACTAAGTAGTGTTTTATTGGTATAATGAATTGTCGCTTGAGGGGATATACTATATAGTAGTAACTCTAAGTCACCCTAGTATGGGAGTAGAAGTAGGCTTATAGTATAATACTCTAAGTCCTCTACCGCCCTCAGACAAATCCATCAAAAGTAATATAATAAAGAGATAGCCTAGATGCTTCACGCTATTGGTCTTTGTAGGCTATTCTAAATATATCTCCTCGATTTATACCAATATCTTTTAGTTGTTGGTCTGTTAGGTTATGTAGCTGCCAGTAGGCGGCTCTTCTGTTTTGTATTTTAATGATTTTATCGTAGATTTTAGTGAACATAATATAACTCCTAATATGTAGTTACATTATATCAAAATTAGGACTTCCGGAGTAGTTAGCTAATGGGTATATCCGCTATGCATTATGGTCCTTTTTAAGGAATTCAAGCATATTACTTACCGCCTGAATATCATCCTTAATAAACCCCATCGAACTGTTACAAGGGTTGCATACCCATCCCCTCACAGTCATCGTTTTATGGCAGTGGTCTACGGCAAAAGGAGATCTACTTAGGTATCTCCCAGCAGCCTTAAAATCACCATGAGACATATTACAAATAGGGCATTTAAATTCTTGAGGGAGAGGATTTCTCTTTCTCCAATCCCTACAAACCTTCTCACCCTCAGAGTGGCACTCTTTGCAAGAAGCTCTTCGTAGACCTTCTTCCCAGGCTTTGCCCTGTTTAGGCTGGTAAACTCCAAACTCCTCTACAGGTAAATGCTTACCACAGCCGTTACACTGTTTGAGAGAAGGGGGGTCAGGTAGATCTTCTTCTTTTAGGAAGAGATCATATTGGTGTGACATACGCTGTGTTAAATAAATCAGCTACTGCAGAAGTACTATTCTCTATTCGTTCTGCTACTTCTCT
>Ga0208669_1000397_pt1 | contig 17392 bp, 18 predicted proteins | sample 21_taG_FD_184095 | JGI IMG/M metagenome (GOLD analysis project Ga0208669, IMG submission 184095) | Marine viral communities from the Subarctic Pacific Ocean - 21_ETSP_OMZ_AT15319 metaG (SPAdes) (version 2) | ecosystem: Environmental > Aquatic > Marine > Oceanic | place: Pacific Ocean | collected...
GGAGTCAAGTGCCAGGGCGTGACGAAAAGTGGAAAACAGAGACAATAGCGAACACCTCAGAGGAACAATTTAAACGAGAGTTTGAATGTGAATTCCTTGGTTCTGCAAACACATTAATACATCCTGCTAAGATTAAAGCAATGGCATTCCACAATCCACTTACTTCTAATGCTGGATTGGACATGTATGAAAAACCAAAACATGGTGCAACGTATGTAATTGTTGCAGACGTATCAAGAGGTACGAATAACGATTACTCTGCATTTATTGTATTTGATGTATCTACAGTACCGTATCGTATTGTTGCAAAATATCGTGACAATGAGATTAAACCTATGTTGTTCCCTAATATTATACATGATGTTGCGAAAGCATATAACATGGCATATGTACTGGTAGAGGTAAATGATATTGGTGAACAGGTTGCAACTGCACTACAATTTGACTTGGAGTATGAGAACCTAATAATGGCAAGCATGCGAGGTCGTGCAGGTCAAGTCGTTGGGGGTGGTTTTAGCGGTGGAAAAGCACAACTTGGGGTAAGAACAACAAAGGCTGTAAAAAGACTAGGTTGCTCTAATATTAAACAGGTTATCGAAACTGATAAGATGTTTATCCAAGATTATGACTTAATTACAGAACTATCTACCTTTATTCTCAAAGGACAATCATATGAAGCAGAAGAAGGACATACAGATGACCTTGTAATGTGTTGTGTATTGTTCGGATGGTTGATAGAACAAACATATTTTAAAGAATTAACAGATGATGATATTCGTGCAAGGATGTTTGCAGAACAACAGAATCAATTAGAACAGGATATGGCACCGTTTGGGTTTATGGATGATGGTATTCAAGAACCTTATGGTGAGACTGTTATAGATGAGTATGGTACTAGATGGAGTCCAGTAGTTCGTACACACGACTCAGATTGGTAGAAATAGGCAAATACCTACATAATATCAATTAGGTCATTATCTAATTTTAAGTAACAATTAGCACAAACAACTTTGGACTTTTCGATGAAATCTTTAACTTCTTTTCTAGATTCTTCATTAAGTCCCTTTCTTTTTGTGCGTTTTCGTATTTCTGCCTCGTGTGGGTGGAATTGGAGACATGCGTTTTCGGATTCTCCACAGTAGTGACAGTACTTATCTTCTAGGTATTCATTTACCCAGATGATACGTTTACGATAATTACGTTGCGACACACGTTTAATTGTTTCTTTGTATTTTTGGTAGAACTCTGACATGAATTTATTTATATGCTAGAGAACCTATAAAAACCAAAAGTGTAGAGATGCGATTTTATAAATATATTCGTAAGTTTGAGTTAAACTAAATTATTGAATCCACAAAGGAGAAAACAAAGATGGCATTTCAAGTATCCCCAGGCGTTCTCGTCAAAGAGATAGACTTGACCAATGTCGTTCCTGCTGTTGCAACTTCAATTGGTGCGATTGCTTCGGGCTTTTCAAAAGGCCCAGTAGAAGAAATCATCCCAATCGGTTCAGAGCAAGAATTGGTCGATATCTTCGGAAACCCAAATTCAAATAACTTTGAAAATTGGTTTACCGCCGCCAACTTCCTTCAGTACACAAACGGATTGCGTGTTATTCGTGCAGACACGGATGCAAAAAACGCTACCGCAAATGGTGCTGGATTGAAGATTAAAAATGACAATGATTATGATAACAACTATGCTGGTGGACAAGGTTCTATCGGTAACTGGGCATCTAAATTCCCAGGCACTTGGGGTAACTCCCTTGCTGTATCTATCTGTGCAAATGCTGGTGCATTTGAGGAAACATTCAGTGGTAACGCTGGAACACTAGGTGTGACAACTGGAACACCTGCTGCTGGAGCAACTACAGTCGGAATTGACAACGGTGGTGGTTCTGCTGGTGACGGTGGTGCAAAATTCACTGTAGGTGATGTTGTATATTTCCAAGAAGCAGATGGACAACAGTATGAAGTTACTGCTGTTGCAAATGACAACCTAACTATTAGACAACTAGATAACCCTAACGGTGGTGGACTAAAATCTGCACTTGCCGCTGCGACTAATGTTCGTAGACGTTGGAAGTTCTATGACTTGTTCGATGCTGCTCCAGGCACATCAACATACGGAACTTCTAAAGGTTGGAGTAACGATGAAATGCACGTTGTTGTGCATGACATGGATGGTGGTATCAGTGGTTTTGATTCAGATGTTGCTGGACAAAGAACTAATGCAGTTCTTGAAGTCTACCCATTTGTATCACAGGCAGCTAGTGCTAAAACTCCACAAGGTGGAAGTAATTTCTACCCTAACGTAATAAACACTGCTTCTAGAATGGTTCGTTGGATGGATCACGATGGTTCATTAACGGATGCTGGTACTAACAAAGCATCTGGACAATCGTATGCATCTGCAGCTGGTGACGCTGGAATTATCAATGACAACCTTTTAGGTGGTACAGATGATAACCCAACTATCGGTGAGTTAGATGTTGCATATAACCTATTTGCAGATTCAGACACTATTGATATTAACCTTATCATGGCAGGTACATGTCCTGCTGGTACTGATGGTATTACACACGCAACTATGATTATGGACTTGTGTGAAGCAAGAAAAGACGTAGTTGGATTTATATCTCCTCGTAGAGCAGATGTAGTCGGTGTTGCAACTAGTGCTGCTGCAACAAACAATGTTAAAGGGTTCTTCGATAATCTCGCAAGTTCTTCTTATGCAGTGTTTGACAGTGGTTACAAGTACATGTATGACAAATACTCAGATGTGTACCGTTATGTTCCTATGAATGGTGACATGGCAGGACTTGCTGCGAATACAGACAATGTTGCAGACCCTTGGTTCTCACCAGCGGGTTACAACAGAGGACAAGTTCGTGGTGCAGTTAAACTTGCGTACAACCCAACTAAAGCACAAAGAGATATTCTTTATCCTGCTCGTGTAAACCCTGTTTGCACATTCCCAGGCCAAGGTACAGTTCTCTTTGGTGACAAAACTGCGTTGTCTAGACCAAGTGCATTCGATAGAATTAATGTTCGTAGATTGTTCATTGTTCTTGAGAAAGCAATTGCTACTGCTGCTAAGTTCCAACTGTTTGAAATAAACGATGCGTTTACTCAAGCACAGTTCAAGAACTTAGTTGAACCTTTCCTTCGTGATGTTCAAGGTAGAAGAGGTATTACTGATTTCTCAGTAGTTTCTGATGATACTAACAACACAGGTGAAGTAATCGACAGGAATGAATTTGTCGCTGACATTTACATTAAACCTGCTCGTTCCATCAATTTTATTACACTAAATTTCATCGCCGTAAGAACTGGTGTTGCGTTTAGTGAGGTAGGGGGTTAATCATGGCTAGTATAGACGATTTCAAATCAAACCTTATCGGTGGTGGTGCAAGAGCGAATCAATATCGTGTGATTATGACTACTCCCCCAGCAATTACTACTGGGCTGGACGTTAATCGTGCGAGTTTTCTCGTAAAGGCTACATCATTGCCAGGGCAAACTATTTCTGAAATTGAAGTTCAATTCAGAGGTAGACAACTCTACATGGCGGGCGACAGAACAGTTGAAGCATGGACTACAACAATCATTAACGATACGGACTTTATGGTTCGTAACGCAATGGAGCGTTGGATGAGTGGTATCAATGACCTAGAAACAGGTGTTGGACTTACAAATGTGTCAGATTATACTGCACAATTGAGAGTTGAACAACTTGATAGAGATGATAACATTCTGAAGTCATATGTTCTAAAGAACTGTTGGCCGACAGCAGTCGGAGCGATAGAACTGTCATATGATACCGTAAGTGAAGTCGAAACATTTGACATCACTTGGAGATACACAAGTTTCTCCGCTAGTGCGGTATAAGTCCTCTTTTTTACCCGACTAAATAGAAGGGTAAAACTTAGGAGAATTATAGTATGGCGGAACTTTTCGGTTTCAGAATTACAAGAGCGAATCAAGATGGGGGAAGTGATAGTTTCACTTCTCCTGTCTCTGATGACGGCACCCTCGACATTGTATCGGGCGGTGGTCATTACGCTTCTGTCCTTGATATGGACGGAAGAGACCGTAATGAAGTTGATTTAATCCGTAGATATAGAGATATTGCACAACAACCAGAGTGTGACAGTGCTGTTGAAGATATCGTAAATGAAGCAATTGTAAGTGATGAACGTGACCAATCTGTATCAATATCACTTGACAGACTAGACGTATCCCAAAACATTAAAACAAAAATTCGTGAGGAATTCCATGAAATCCTACACCTATTAGATTTTAATGCAAAAGGACATGATATCTTTAGACGTTGGTATGTTGATGGCAGAATTTATTATCATAAAATTATCGACCCTAAACATCCTCGCAAGGGTATTAAGGAAGTTCGATATATCGACCCTCGCAAAATCAAGAAAGCGAGAGAAACCCAGAAAGACATTGACAAAAACACTGGCATGGAAATGGTCAAGGATGTTAAAGACTTTTACCTTTACAATGATAAAGGATGGGAACAAAACGTAGGAACATCTAATGGAGTCAAGATTACTGCTGACTCTATTACATACTGCCCTTCTGGACTTATTGATATGTCCAAAGGTACAGTATTATCATATCTAAACAAAGCAATCAAACCTGTTAATCAGTTGCGAATGATTGAAGATTCGTTAGTTATCTATCGTATCTCTCGTGCGCCTGAAAGACGTATTTTCTATATTGACGTTGGTAACTTACCAAAGATGAAAGCAGAATCATATCTAAAAGATGTGATGAATCGTTATCGTAACAAAATGGTATACGATGCAAGAACTGGTGAAATCAGAGATGACAGAAACCATATGTCTATGTTAGAAGATTTCTGGTTGCCTCGTAGAGAAGGTGGTAGGGGTACAGAGATTACAACTTTGCCAGGCGGTTCAAACCTTGGTGAGATTGATGACATTACCTACTTCCAGAAAAAATTATTCCGTTCATTGAACGTACCAGTATCAAGACTCGTAGAAGAAACAGGATTTCAACTAGGACGTTCTGATAACATTACAAGAGATGAACTTAAATTTACAAAATTTGTCCAGAGACTTCGTAAGAAGTTTGCTCTTATGTTCTTGGATATGTTGCGTACACAACTTTTACTAAAGGGTGTTATTGCAATAGACGAGTGGAATCACTTCAAAGAACATATTCAATTTGACTTCCTACAGGATGGACATTTTACAGAACTGAAGAATGCAGAAATTCTTCGGGACAGATTGGACATGCTTGGACAAGTCGAATCCTATGTCGGTCAATACTTCTCTAAGGAATATGTTAAGAAACACATCCTTAGAATGTCTGATGATGAGATTGAAGAAATTGATAATCAAATCAAAGATGAAGAAGGTGGTGAAATGACAGGTGATGACGATGGTATGTTCGCACATAACGACCCAAAAAAAGGAGATAAATAATGGTAGATAATGTAAAGGACTTTGTAAGTTCAATTGCATCAGGCGATAACCTTGCAGCGGAGACTCATTTTAATAATGCACTTGCTTCTAAGGTAGGAGATGCATTAGAGACAAAAAGACAAGAGGTGGCACAGACTTTTGTGACACACCATATTTCAGACTCAGAGGTAGAAAAAGATAGTGAGTAAAACTCTTTCACAGTTCAAACAAGAACTACCAGAGAAAGATGAGCATAAGAATTCGAGGGAGTACAAGAAGTTGTCTCCAGCGATGAGAAAGGCTATTGACGCTATTTTTAAGGAAATGGATGCGAAACCTAATAATTTCCTAAATACTTTTGAAAAAACAATAAATAGTGTTTCCAAGAAGTTCAAAGTTCCGCAGAAGGCACTTATGGACTATTTTGAAAAAGAAATGCTAGCAATTTAGGGATAGAGTACAATGAAGATAATCGGAGCAGAAGAAGCACTTGCAACTGGTACTACCAAGGGCAAAACTGTGACTGCACATTATGTGTTTAACACAGGTTCAGTGGGAGCAGTTACAATTAGAAACGCAGACGATGACGGCAACACAGGTTCAGTAAGAGTCGGTGCAAATGCTGGTGTCGTTATTCACACAGACATTGGAGTTGGAATGCGTGGTGCATCCGATATCAAAATTACTCCTATCGTAGCATCGGGGTTCTAATATGAAACTAATAGCAGAACAGATACAAGAAGTAGAATATATCACCGAAGCCAAAGAGGACGGTGAAAAGGAAATGAAGATTCGTGGAATCTTTATGCAGGCAGACATGAAAAACCGTAACGGTCGTGTCTACCCAATGGGTGTACTTCAAAAAGAAGTCACTCGTTATAACAAAGAATTTGTTGCTGAAGGTCGTGCGTTTGGGGAGCTGGGACATCCAGAAGGCCCTACTGTCAATCTTGACAGGGTATCGCATATGATAACTAAACTGGAAGCTGATGGAAAGAACTTTATTGGTGAGGCGAAACTGCTCTCTACTCCAATGGGGGAAATAGCGAAAGCATTAATCAAAGATGGTGGTAAACTTGGTGTCTCTTCAAGAGGTATGGGGTCTATTGAATCTAAGAGTGGTGCGAATTATGTGAAAGACGATTTTTATCTTGCCACTGCGGCAGATATTGTTGCAGACCCATCTGCACCTCAAGCCTTTGTTGAAGGGATTATGGAAGGTAAAGAGTGGGTTTGGAATAACGGAATACTCAAAGAAGTTGAGATTGCCGAAATCCATGATGAAATCAATGAGTCGGTAAGAAAGAAACAGTCAAATGTTTCCGCACTTGCCTTCGCAAAATTTCTGTCAAAACTTTAATCATTATAAATATGTTAATAAAACAACCAAGGAGAAAATCCCAATGTCAGAACTAGACAAGACAATTGAGGAACTAGAAGCAGAAGTGACAGCGGAACTTGCTGAAGCGTCTGACCCAAAAGCGGGTGCTGCGAAAGGTGACTCAATGGAAAAACAAGAAGGTGAAGTTCAAGACCTTGGCCCTGCGGTTACAAAATCTGATGACAAAAAAGTGGACAATACTAAGTCAACTAAACAGGCAAAAGATGCACAAACTAAAGGCGCAAAGGACGCTGGAGGCGACTCCACACCTACTAAAATTAAAGAACCTCTAGCCGCTGGTAACGAAATTGACCACGATGGTGAGGAACTGGAAGAAGGTCGTATGACTAAAGCAGAGATGTTGAAAGCAATGTATTCAGAAATGGAAAACATGAAAGCTGGAGACCTTAAAGCATCATATGACAAAATGATGGCAAAAGACGAGGAAGAAGATAAAGAGGAGTCTGTTGACGAATCTACATTAGAAGACCGTCTTGCGTCAGTTGATGTTTCGGAAGATGTTTCTGCACTTACAGAAGGTGAAGAATTATCGGAAGAGTTTAAGACAAAAGCATCTACAATTTTTGAAGCAGCTGTAAAATCAAAACTTCGTTCAGAAGTTGAGAGAATTGAATCTGCAAAGACTCAAGAAGTTGCTGAAGAAGTAAACAAAGTCCAAAGTGAGTTGACTGAAAAAGTTGACGCATACATGGGTTATGTTGTTGAAGAGTGGATGAAAGAAAACGAAATTGCGATTGAACGTGGTCTCAAAGGCGAGATTGCAGAAGATTTCATTTCTGGACTTAAATCACTTTTCGAGGAGCATTACATTGATGTTCCAGATGAAAAGTATGACATCTTAGGACAACAAGCTGAGAAGCTTGACGACCTAGAGGCCAAACTCAATGAACAAATTGAAAAGTCTGCTGAACTAAAGAAGGCAAACAATCAACTAGTTCGTGAGTCTGTTTTTGCAGAGGTTTCTTCAGATTTGGCTGACACCGAAGCTGAAAAATTTAAATCTCTTGCAGAAGATGTTGATTTTACTGATGAAGATTCATTCAGAAGTAAACTCGATACGCTCAAGGAAAGTTATTTCCCGAAAGCAACAACTGTCGCTGAATCTGTAGATTCCGAATCTGAAAGTTCAGAATCTTACGATACAACTGGTGCTATGAGTGCTTATATGAGTGCAATTAGTAAAAATGTAAAGCGAGGTAAGGTTTAAGCTGCGGAAGATTTTATCTTTCAAAAATTAAATTCTTATAAATATTATTAGAAAAAACTCAAACAAGGAGAAATAAAAAATGTTTCAAACTGAACATTTACAGGAAAAGTGGCAACCAGTCCTAGAACACAATGATCTTCCAGAGATTAATGATTCTTATCGTAAGGCTGTAACTACTGTTATCCTAGAAAACCAAGAAAAAGCACTTCGTGAGGACTCTGCGTTCTTATCAGAAGCTGCACCTACTAACTCAACTGGCGCTGCTGTTGATAATTGGGATCCAATCTTAATTTCACTAGTCAGACGTGCTATGCCTAACTTGATTGCATACGATGTTGCTGGCGTTCAGCCAATGACTGGCCCTACAGGGTTAATCTTCGCAATGCGTTCACGTTATACTAACCAAACAGGTACAGAGACTTTCTACAACGAAGCAGACTCTGACTTCTCTGGTGCTGGTACACAAGCAGGTACTAACCCAGCGATTCTTAATGACTCGCCGGCAGGTACTTATACTGGTGGTACTGGTATGGCAACTGCTGACGCAGAAGCTAAAGGTGATGCATCTAACAACCATTTCGCTGAAATGGCATTCTCAATTGAGAAGCAAACTGTTACTGCAAAATCAAGAGCTCTTAAAGCAGAATACACAATGGAATTGGCGCAAGACCTTAAAGCAATCCACGGTTTGGATGCTGAAACAGAACTTGCAAACATTCTATCTGCTGAAATTCTTAACGAAATCAACCGTGAAGTTATCCGTTCAATCTATGTAACTGCTAAGCCAGGTGCTCAGACTGATACTGCAACTGCTGGTATCTTCGACATGGACGTTGACTCAAACGGTCGTTGGAGTGTTGAGAAGTTCAAAGGACTTATGTTCCAACTTGAAAGAGATGCGAATGTAATTGCTCAACAAACTCGTAGAGGAAAAGGTAACGTAATCATCTGTTCATCTGATGTTGCATCTGCACTTCAAATGGCTGGTGTACTTGATTACACTCCTGCTCTTAACAATAACCTAAACGTAGACGATGCTGGTAATACTTTTGCTGGTGTTCTTAACGGACGTTTCAAAGTGTACATTGACCCATATTCAGCAAATGCTGATGCGAAACAATACTACACTGTAGGTTATAAGGGTACTTCACCTTACGACAGTGGTATTTTCTACTGCCCATACGTTCCATTACAAATGGTTCGTGCGGTTGGTGAAAACACTTTCCAACCTAAAATTGGTTTCAAGACTAGATATGGTCTTACTGCAAACCCATTTGCTGGTGGAGCAACTGCTCGTGGTGGTTCACTTACTGCTAACGACAACGTATACTACAGAAGAGTACAAGTTACTAACATCATGTAGTAATAAGAATTCGGTTAACGAATCTGAAAAGGGGGAACTTCGGTTTCCCCTTTTTTTTTGGTCGCTATAAATAGTATTATGAAAAGGGAAATGATATGGCGATAACTACTGCAATTGACAGACAACCAGAAAACTTTGATTTGGCACGTCCAACTCAGTTCAAGTTTGATATTCTAAAAATACCAAACACAGTGTATTTTGCACAGGAGATTAATCTGCCTGGCATCGCATTTTCTGGTGATGCAATTATGAACAGTAGATATAAGTCCATGCCATTTATGGGTGACACCTTAGAATTTAGTCCGTTGGAACTAGGTTTCTTAGTACAGGAAGACCTCAGCAATTACAGAGAAATCCATGATTGGATGACAGGTATTGGTTTCCCTCAAAGTCCAACAGAATTTGCAAACGCAATTAGAAATACAGATACAAAAGATATTGGTAACGCAGGCAAGGGTAATGTTACTAACCCCTCAGTGTTGACCAGTGACGCAACATTAACGATACTGACAAACAAGAACAACCCCAGTATACAAGTGAAGTTTAGGAACATATATCCGACTTCACTTTCTGGACTATCCTTTGATACCAAAGATGAGGCATCAACAGGGTTAACCGCTAGTGTGACGTTTAACTACGACTTATACACAATAGCGAAATTATAAATAAGAATGAGTAGAACGGTGAACTTTAACACCATAAACTTTAGTCTCTATAAGAGATAATATAGAACAGAAAGTTTCAACCAACTCTACTCACCTTTATTATTAACAGGTGAAATATTATGACATTAGACGAACTACAGCAATCAGCTGAAAAAGACTTGAAGATGGATGACTTGGAACTTGGAGATGAATCTCTGAAGTCTGCAACTCTTCATCAAAAGTACCTAACTATCTACAACACATTTAGACAACTTCTTCTTATGAATGAAGGAACTTATCGTGTACTCTATCGAAAGAAATGGGAGTACTATGGTGGGAAAGCAGACCCTATTGTGTATCGTGATAATCCATTCGACCATAAAATACTCAAAGTTGACATCCCTATTTACTTGGAGTCAGATGAGGAACTTATCAAAGCAAAACAAAAAGTAGAGTACTACAAAATGTGTGTAGACTCTTGTGAGAGGATACTAAAGCAAATTCAACAACGTGGATGGGACATCAAAAACGCTATTGAATGGCGTAAGTTTGTTGACGGTGCTATCTAGTGACTCAAGTTACCAAGAAGAATGAGGTATTCCTCAGAGTGGATACTGAAGCTTCAACTGCTCGTTCCCTCTCAGAACATTTTACTTTTGAAGTGCCAGGCGCTAAGTTTATGCCTGCGTATCGTAATCGTATTTGGGATGGAAAGATTAGATTATTTTCTCCAGCAAACGGAGAGTTATACCTTGGACTACTTTCCTATTTGGAAAAGTGGTTAGAGGATTGGGATGAACCATATGAAATAAGTGAGGAATTAAAAGATGAAAAACAAATCGACAGACCAATATTGGATGGATTCATTAGGGGACTTAACCTTAAATCTAGAGGAAAGTCAATCAAACCTCGTGATTACCAAGTTAATGCCGTGGATTTCGCAATCAGAAAACATCGTGCTTTACTTCTTAGTCCTACTGCATCTGGCAAATCATTAATCATCTATATTCTTGTAAGGTATTATGAAATACTTTTAAGAGAAAATCAAAACGATAAGATACTTATTCTTGTTCCAACAACATCTCTAGTCGAACAGATGTATTCTGATTTTATTGACTACGGTTGGTTGGAAGGATACATGCAAAAGATTTACAGTGGACATGATAAGAATGTCTCAAAGAAGGTTGTTATATCTACATGGCAATCTATTTACAAATTTCCTAAAAGTTACTTTGAACAGTTCGGATGTGTTATTGGTGACGAAGCACACTTATTTAAAGCAAAGTCCTTGACTTCTGTTCTAACCAAACTACATCTATGTAAGTACAGGTTTGGATTGACAGGTACACTTGATGGAATGCAAACACATAGATTAGTCTTAGAAGGGCTGTTCGGTTCACTAAATAGAGTAGTATCCACAAAAGAACTTATAGACAAAAAAACACTTGCCTCTTTCAACATTAAATCATTAGTGTTGACATATCCAGAGGAAGAGTGTAAAGTTGTTAAGGGTATGAACTATCAAGATGAGATGGATTACATCGTAACTCATCAAAAGAGGAATGAATTCATTAGGGATTTGACTCTTAATCTAAACAGCAATACATTAGTATTGTTTCAATTCGTAGAAAAACACGGTAGTGTTCTATACGACATGATTAACCAATCTGCTAAAGACAGAAGAGTATTCTATGTTTTCGGTGGAACAGACACACAGACTCGTGAAGAAATTAGGGAAATTACAGAGAAAGAAAAGAATGCAATCATCGTTGCTTCGTATGGTACTTTTTCTACTGGTATCAATATTCGTAATCTTCACAACATCGTGTTCGCAAGTCCAAGTAAGTCCAGAGTTCGTGCCTTGCAGTCGATTGGCCGTGGATTGCGTAGGAGTGAAACTAAAGATACCGCTCAACTTTTCGACATCGCCGATGACTTCTCGTACAAATCAAAACGAAATTTCACCCTTGGACACTTCATGGAACGAATAAATATCTATAATGAAGAACAGTTCGATTACACTATCAATAGGATAAAAATAAAATGACAGAATATAAAATTCTAAAACTACAAAGTGGTGAAGAAATTATTTGTGATGTTATTTCTAAGGAACATCCTAGAACCTTTGAAATCAAAGCACCCCTAAAGGTAAACGTGCTACCAAAGGTTACAAAATACGGAATTGAAGAATCTATCAGTCTACAACGATGGATACACTTCTCTCACGAAAATATCTATAATATTGATAAAAATAAGGTGATGGTTATTACACAAGCTTCTTCGGGCCTATCAAAGTTTTACGAACATTGTATTACTATGATGGACAAAGAAGGTGATTTGACAGCAAGGGAAAGAGAACCCACTAATTATGAACTCGATGAGATTGAATCAGAAGAGTGGGATGAGGATTACGGAGAACCTGTAACAAGGACTCTACATTAAATCTATTCATTCTCAAACCCTACATAGCTAATATACCAAGTTGTCAAGAGATTAGCAAGAGATTTTTTAAAATATTTTTAAATAAATTAAGCTCTTGACTTATCTGTGTAAATCTGTATAATGATTAATAGTTGCATAAAATAAACAAGCAACGACAATGTGGAGTTAATATGGCTAAAAAGAAATCTGGTGCTCATTATGTTAATAACAAAGAGTTCCTAGAGGCGATGAAAGAATGGAAAGAGCGATGCAAAGAAGCAGAAGCACTTGGTGACCCACAACCACCAGTAACCAATTATATTGGAGAATGCTTTCTTAAAATTGCAAATCACCTATCTTATCGTCCAAATTTTATAAATTATACTTATAGAGATGAAATGATATCTGATGGTATTGAGAATTGTCTACAATATTGTAGTAACTTCAATCCAGAGAAATCAAATAATCCTTTTGCTTATTTTACGCAAATTATCTATTATGCGTTTATTCGTAGGATTCAGAAAGAAAAGAAACAGCAACATGTAAAACACAAGATTATTGAAAACATGAATGTTGACATTCTTATGGATGGTGACAGTGAACAAGGTGTGTATGTAGACTATCTACAGAAGAACTTCTTACCACCAGAAGATGTTTACAAACCCAAAAAGAAAAAGAAAACCGAACCTAAAGGGCTTGAAAAATTTTATGATGATACAGGTGAAGAGATAATAGATGAAAATAGCGCTGATAACTGATACCCATTTCGGCGCCCGTAATGACAACTTAGCTTTCAACGAATACTTTTATGAGTTTTGGGAGAATACATTCTTCCCATATGTAAAAGAAAAGGGGATTGACACTGTTATTCATTTGGGTGATGTTATGGATAGACGAAAGTTTGTATCTTACAAGATAGCACAAGACTTTCGTAAAAGATTTATTCAAAAGTTTGTAGATGAAGGTATTACCTTACATATGCTTGTGGGTAATCACGATACATTTTACAAGAACACTAATGATGTTAACTCTCTTGCAGAACTTGTTGAGGGTAGATATCCAAAGATGTTTGTTTACCCAGAAACTGCTACTGTTGAGTTTGATGGTACACCTATTTGTTTTATTCCTTGGATTTGTCCAGATAATTATGGACACACAATGGAACATATCAAAAGCACTAAAGCACAAGTTGCTATGGGACACTTAGAAATCAATGGTTTTGAAATGCATGCTGGACACTTTGCAGAAGGTGGTTACGACAAACAATTCCTAAACAAATTTGACACAGTATTCTCTGGTCACTTTCATAAGAAGTCTGATGATGGACAAGTTTTCTATCTAGGCAACACTTATCAAATGACATGGAGTGATGATGGGTGTCCTAAAGGTTTTCATATATTCGATACGTCTACAAGAGAACTAGAACGTATCGTCAATCCATATACAATATTCCAGAAAGTATATTACGATGAGAGTACTACAGACTATACACAGTTTGATGTATCTCAATTAAAGAATAAGTTTGTAAAAATTATTGTAGTCAATAAGAAAGACTTTTATGCATTTGATAGATTTATTGATAAGGTTCTTGGAGAATCTGGAGCCCATGAGGTAAAGATTGTAGAGGACTTTAGTGAATTAGATGCAGAGAATGTTGATGATACTATTGTAGAAAATGCAGAAGATACCATGACTTTGTTGGAAAGGTATATTGATGAATTGGATGTAACACTAGATAAGAACAGACTAACAAACATGATGAAATCTTTATATCTTGAAGCGAGTGATTTAGAACTGTAATGATAATATTTAAAACTGTACGTTGGAAGAACTTCCTTTCAACAGGAAATCAATTTACTGAAATACAGTTGGATAGAAGTCCAACTACATTAATTATTGGTGAGAATGGTGCTGGTAAAAGTACTATTCTTGATGCTCTTTGTTTTGGTTTGTTCAATAAACCATTTCGTAACATTGCAAAGAAACAACTAGTAAACTCTGTCAATAACGGTAGTTCAGTTGTTGAAGTAGAATTTAGTATTGGTACTAAAGAGGTAAAGGTTGTTCGTGGTATCAAACCTAATGCCTTTGAAGTATATGTAAATGGTAACATGATTAATCAAGATGCGAATGCTCGTGATTATCAGAAACATCTGGAACAACAGATTATGGGATTGAACTATCGTTCTTTCACACAGGTTGTTATTCTAGGTTCTTCTACTTTTGTACCATTCATGCAACTACCAACTAAGGCAAGGCGTGAAGTGGTAGAAGATATTCTAGACATTAAGATATTCTCATTGATGAATTTCTTATTGAAGAATAAAACAAAAGAACTAAATGAAGAAACTCGTAATGTAGATTATAATTTTGATTTGACTAAAGAAAAGGTTAAACTGCAAGAGAAGTTTATCAAAGAAGTAGTCAATAATAAATCAGAGATTATTGCTGAGAACCAACAAAAGGTACATGATAATCAATTTACTATTAATGCAAGGAAAGAAGATATCCTTGCTCTTGAACAGGATAAGAATGAACTTTCCTATGATGCAGAAGAACAAGCAAAACTAGAAGATAAGATTCAGAAACTTAGTAAAACCGAAGCAGCACTTCAAAACAAGAGGAGTAACCATGAACGCCAAATTCAATTCTTCCAGACAAACGATGAATGTCCGACTTGCGAACAGTCGATTACAGAATCAACTAAGCAGACGCAGACAGAACGTAGAAATGAAAAAGTCAGAGAACTTGAGAGAGCAATCGGAGAACTTGAAGAACTCGAAAACGGAGAAAAGTCTAAACTAGATGTTATCATATCAAATCTAGAATCCATTCGTAAACATGATGTAGAGATTGCAAAGATTCGTGCATCTATTAAAGAGATGGAATTGTTTAACGAAAAGTTAAAGAAAGATATTGAGACATATGAAAGTGGACAAATATCAGAAGAAGATAAAGAGAAACTTGCAAAACTTAAAGGACAGATTGAACTGATTGAAGAGCAAAAGTCTAAGTTAACAGAAGATAAGTTTTACATTGATGTTGCTCGCAATCTATTACAAGACACTGGTATTAAGACAAAGATTATTAAACAGTACTTACCAATTATGAACAAATTAGTAAATACATATCTTTCGTCTATGGACTTCTTTGTTAACTTTAACATTGATGAGAACTTTAACGAAACAATTAAGTCACGCTTTCGTGATGAGTTTTCTTATGCATCATTCTCTGAAGGTGAAAAGATGCGTATCGACCTTGCATTGCTATTTACATGGAGAGCAATTGCAAAGATGAAGAACTCTACTAACACCAATCTATTAATCCTTGATGAGATATTTGATTCATCTTTGGATGGTACTGGTACAGATGATTTCTTAAAGATTCTAAACACATTCCATGACCAAAACGTATTTGTCATTTCTCATAAACAAGATATGCTGTTTGACAAATTCAGAAGTGTAGTTAAATTTGAGAAGGTGAAAAACTTCAGCAGAATAGCAGGAGATTAATATGATATACAAACTACTAGAAGCATCAAATCCTTTATTAAGGATGCAACTTCCCGAAACATCGGCAGAAGAAATAAAAGAAAAACATGACTTGACAATGCAAGAATTGTTTGATAATCTAAAGGGTACTATGGCTGCAACAGGGGGTATTGGACTCTCTGCAAACCAGTGTGGTTTACCTATTCGTGCATTTGTAATGTACACCAACTTTGAGGAAAAGAAAGCCACCTTATTCCTCAACCCCAAAATAACATGGGAGTCAGAGGAAACCTCGACATTCACAGAGGGCTGTTTGACTTACCCATTCCTATTCCTTAACCTATCACGACCAAGTCGATTGAAATACACATATACTGATATTGATGGAAATACCCAAGAAAGTCAGTTTAGTGGATTGAGTGCTAGAGTGTTCCAACATGAGTACGACCATATGGAAGGCAAGAACTTTACTATGCTCGCATCTAAACTCAAGTTAGATATGGCAGTCAAGAAAGCAAGGAAAAAAATCAAAAAAATCTAAAAAATGCCTTGACTTTGTTCTTAAAACAAAGTATACTATGCTAGTAATGATGAGAAAAGGGATGAAATTGGATACAAAATTAATTTTAAATTTGTTTCAAAAACATCTTGACTTTTGTTCTGAAAACGTATATAATGAATATACAAACTGTGAAAATAACTAGGAGAAATATATAATGGCACACGAACTTGAAATGGTAAATGGTGAAGCACAAATGGCATATGTCGGGAATGTTCCTTGGCATGGACTAGGTACTAAGGTTGAACATGACCTTACGCCAGGCGACTTCCAAAAGGTTGCTGGACTTGATTGGACAGTAGAGAAACAACCCCTAACAACTGCGACAGGTATTCCTATCAAAAATAAGGAAGCACTTGTTCGTACATCTGACAACTCTGTATTAGACGTTGTTGGAACTGGATGGAATCCAGTACAGAATTCAGAAGCATTTGAATTCTTCCACGATTATGTGATGGCAGGTGATATGGAAATGCACACTGCTGGTTCACTTAAAGATGGACAAATGGTTTGGGCACTTGCAAAGACAAAAGAGTCTTTTGAGTTGTTCAACGGTGACCAAACAGATAACTACTTTCTGTTTACTAACCCACACCAATTTGGTAAGTCTATCAATATTCGTATGACACCAATTCGTGTTGTATGTAATAACACTCTTACATTGTCTTTATCACAAAGTTCTGATAAGATGGTTACGGTAAATCACCGTAAAGCATTTGACCCAGATATGGTTAAAGAACAAATGGGTATTGCTCGTGAGAAGATGGAACAATACAAATCAATGGCAGAATTCCTTGGTGGAAAACGTGCTACTGGTGACAATGTAATCCAGTACTTCAATGAAGTATTTGGTGCGCCT
>Ga0208669_1000399_pt1 | contig 17377 bp, 13 predicted proteins | sample 21_taG_FD_184095 | JGI IMG/M metagenome (GOLD analysis project Ga0208669, IMG submission 184095) | Marine viral communities from the Subarctic Pacific Ocean - 21_ETSP_OMZ_AT15319 metaG (SPAdes) (version 2) | ecosystem: Environmental > Aquatic > Marine > Oceanic | place: Pacific Ocean | collected...
TATTAGACGAAATGAGAACTTCTTATGGTCAAGATGTTAGTGACTATAATAATCAATTATTATGGGTGGACAGCGCTCATGGTAAAGAAAATCGTATTCGTATAGTAACAGCTGAATGGAAATCTTTAAGAGCTATTAAGTTTAAAATATCTCCTAATAAATATGACCCAGATAGACCATTTAGAAAAATGGTAAGAGACACATACAAAAAAAGAAAAGGTGATACTATAGAAACTAAGTGGGTAGATGATATATGGGAAGCGACAAAAATTGGAGGTAAAATATTAGTAAAAGCTAAAAGGAGAGACAATCAAGTTAGAAGTGTAGACGACCCAGGTAAAACTAATTTATCTTATATTGGATGTATAAAAGGTAATACTACAGGACATCCAAACTCAATGGTAGATATACTTGCTAATACTCAAATGTTATACAATATTGTAATATATCAAATAGAGTTAGCTATGGCGCGTTCAGGTGGTAAGGCAGTAGTATACGACACATCACAAATACCAACAAATGTAGGTATGGACATGCAAACCGTATTATATCACTTAAAGACAGATGGTATTATTCCTATTAACTCAAAAGATGAGGGTGGTCAGGTAAGCTCTTTTAATCAATTCCAACAAGTTGATTTTACATTGTCACAATCTGTACAGCAGTTAATCAACTTAAAGATTATGTTAGAAGATATGGCTGGACAACTTTCTGGAGTTACAAGACAAAGAGAAGGAGCGGTAGAACAATATGAATACGTAGGTAATGTACAAAGAAGCGTAGTTCAATCATCAACTATTACAGAATCTTGGTTCTATTCACACGCAGAGGTGAAGCAAAGAGTTTTAGAAAGTTTGTGTAACAACATGAAGATTGCTTGGGCAGGTGGTAAAAAAGCAGCAATGATATTAGGAGATGGAGCTTACAAATTTTTAAATATTATGCCTCAAGTAGCTTTACAAGATTACGGTGTTTATGTGGGGGACAGTGGTAAGGATGACGCTATGAAACAAGTGGTACAACAATTAGCTCAATCTGCATTACAAGCAGGAAATATTGATTTACTTAACATTTTAAAAGTACTTAAAGCAGATACTATGACTGAAGCAGAAAAAGTTTTAGAACAAGGTATGGATAAAATGAAAGAACAAGCAGCTGAACAACAACAGCAAGTTATGCAACAAATGCAAGCTCAACAAGAAGCTGACCAAGCTAAGTTTCAATCAGAAGCTCAACTTAAGAAAATGGATAACGACACTAAAATACAAGTGGCGGAAATACAAGCTGAATCTAGAATGGCGGTTGCAACACTACAGTCTGAAGACAAGAGAGACATACATGACTCCACTCAAGACGCAGACTTTAATAAAAAATTAGCTGACCATGAAATAAACAAAGATACTAGTAATTCTGAAAAAGATAAAAATAGTTTTACTGGAGAGTCACCTACCACAATGGAGGATAAATTAAGAGCGAAGAACAAAGTTACAAAATAATTTGTATCTTTGCAAAATAGGGAACAAATAAATTAAATAAATATGTCAGAAGAAAAATCAAGCTTAGTAGAAGAGGTTACTAGTGAATCAGCTTCTAATGAAACAAAAGAAAACACAGAATCATTTAATCCATTAGCGTTTGCATCCGATACTCCATCAGGAGACTTGGGCCCAGATACTCCTGTTACAGAAACTGAAGATAAAGGAGAGCCTGTAACAGAGGAAGACGGATGGAAATGGGAAAAAAACATTAAAGAAGAAGAAACAGAACCAGAAGAATCGTATGACTGGGAAGCTAAATCAGAAGTAGAAGAAAAAGATGACGATTTAGACTGGGGAAAAGTAGCTAAACAATTAGGGATGCCTGATGCTTCTAAAGAAGAAATCAGACAAACTATGAAGGCTATGAACAGTAAAGGTACAGAAGAAGAGACTCAAGAAAAAGAAATAACTAGTCCAGAAATTTCTACATTACAAAACTATTTAGATTATTCTAATAAAGATTTAGTAATAGAAGAATTAAAGGCGGACGGTTTAACTCAATCTGAAATAGACGACACTGTTGATAAAATGCAGCGTAATGGTTTGATATCTATTAAAGGAAGAGAAATAAAAAGAAATATAAAGGGAGCTATAAGACAAGCTAAAGAAAATTTAGCTGCTTCACAAGAACAAAGTGTAGCAGAAAAAAATAAAAAAATAAGTGAAGCTAGAGAAGGTTTACAATCTCACTTAAAAGGAATGGATAGGTTCATGGGGGGTAAAGTAACAAAAAAACAGAAGGAAGAAGTGTATAGATTTGCTACTAAAGATATGGCGAATGAATTATGGAAAAGTCATGCCAATGTTGCTGACGTTGCTATGTTTCTGCTATATAAGGACCAAATTAAAGACATTCTTCGTTCTCAAGGTAGAAATGAAGGTAGTAAGAGTCTAATGGATTCTATACAATCACCAAACCTTAACAATGGGAAAAGTCGTAATCCATATCAACCGAAAGGGGATGCGTTTGACCCAAAAGCGTTCATGAACGAGTAAACAAAAGTAAGACAAAGTCTAATGTAGTTGAAAGTTAATTGAGCAAAAGTAAAATAATGTTTAATTAATAAATTTAAAAAAAATGGCAAATATGTATACAGGTACCTACGGACAAGGTACCACTGCAGAGAATGCTTTGAATACAGCCCTAATGCAATACCCAGAGATTGCTAGGACTTTAGTTCAACAGTATCCTCGTTATGCTGCGACTTATCTTTTAGAAAGAACAGGTCGTTATGCAAGTGAAAAAGTGTTGGGTGACAACTCTTTTGAATGGAAAGTTATGGGAAGATTAAATGCACCATCATACTGTACTGGAGCAGTTTTAGGAGTGTCTGCTGACACTGCTTGGACTAGTTCACCAACAGCTGCTTCTACAGTGAATTGGGCTGCTGCTGACGCTGCAAATGATGTTTTCTCAATCCTTATAGATGGAACAGCTAGTAGTAGAACTCCAGATTTCCTTAACAAATGGGATATGGTAAGATTCCAATCAGGAGCTACAGCTGTAGTTGTTGAAGACCCTAGAAGTAATGATTCAGGCTCAGGTGCTTCTACTGACAGAATTGTAAAATTTGAAATAATAGACGCTTCTGCTCAGCCAGTATTATTGACTGACGTTGCTGATGAAGCTATTATCGCTTCTATTGGTTCTGCGTTTCCTTATGGTTCTGACGGAGCTGATGTAGGTGAGAATTGGGTATATCCTTCTACTCATACTAACTGGTTAACTACAATGAGAAAGAAGTGTACAGTTACTGGTAAAGATTTAACTGATGTTACTTGGATTGAAAATAATGGTTCAAGACTTTGGTACTTTACAAGAGAACAACAAATGATGGATGAGTTTATGTACCAACAAGAGTTACAAAGATGGTATGGTAGAAAATCTGTTACAGACACTACAATTCAAAGACCAGGAGCTTATACTTCATCTGTACTTGGTACTTCAGGTACACAAGCTACTTCAATGGTAAGTGGTGATGGATTATTAGCTCAAATTAACTCTTCAAATCAAGCTTCATATTCTATGGGGTCTTTAACTGAAGATATTATTACTGAGTTTATCGCTAAGATTTCATTAAACGCAACTTCTGCTGAAGGTAACGAGTGGGTAGTATTCACTGGTACTGAAGGTAGATTAGCGTTCCACAGAGCTATGAAAGACCTTTTAGTTGCTCCTTCTGGTGCAATGACAGGTGGTTCTTTGCAAGGTGTTAAAGGTGATGTTCATTTAGGAGCAAACTTTGCTTCATACAGTGCTTTAGGTAACAAAATTACTGTTGCTCATAACCCTGTATTTGATGACCCTAATATTCACTCTTCAGCTGGTGGAACTAATTCGTTTGGTGACAACAGACTTAAAGAATCTGCTAAAATGGTATTTATGGACTTCGGAAAAACATCTGGTGTTTCTAACGTAGAGTTAGTTACTAAAGGTGCTGAAGGAGTAAATAGAAGTATGATTAAGAAGTATGTAGCTGGAATGGTAAACCCTTATGACCAAAAATCAATGTTAAGTGCTAACGCTGATGACAAGTTTGAATGCCACGTGCTTTCAGAAACTGGAATCGTTGTTAGAAACCCATTGTCTTGTGGTATATTGAGTGTATCGTAATTATTAACCTTAAAATTTATAATCATGTCAAATAAAAAAAGGTACTTATTAGTACGAAATAGCGCAACAGATGCTGCGTGGATAGATGCTGACCGTGTGACTGATTTAGAGGTTACTAGTGCGACAGCGTTTACTATAAACTACATGCTTAATGATAATGCAGATGGTAATGTGGACATTACGGCTGATGATTCTATAAAAGCTATAAAAGAACTATCTCGTTTAATTGCAACATCTAATACAGATATTACTGTTGCTGACGATGTAGATAGTATTTATATGGCTGGAGTTACTGCTACAGGTACCATTACTCACTCTTAATGTTTAATCTTTAAAATAATAAAATAATGAAAAAAAGAAAATTTTTATATTTTGCAAATAGTACTTCTGATGCTGTATGTATTGATGCAGACAGAATTACTGATGTTGAGATTATAGGTGCGAGTGGTTCTGCTAAACTAGGTGTAAACTATCAAACAAATGCTTTAGGAGACGGTTCTGTCCTTATGGATACTGACGACTCTGTTACTGCTGCTAGACATATACAGCGCTTAATAGCGACTGGTCATGGTCCAGTAATTACTATTGCAGATGATATAAATAGTTCATACATAGAAGGAGTGACTGCTTGTGGTACTATAGTTCATTCATAATTAATTAACTGGTATGCCTAGAACAAATTGCTTGGCTAGGATACCTCAAACAATAACTTGGTAGAGGGGGGTAAAAATTAAAACCCCCCAATACTACAAAAACAATAAAAAAATGGCAATAAAATTTGATTTTAACAGAATGAGAACAGCTGTCGCAGGATGGCTTTCCGCTACAGACAGTACTGGAGCTTCTTTAGCTGCTGGAGAAGAAGCTGTGTATGTACCAAAAATGAGGACAGCTAAAATAGTTGAAAATGTTCTAGCTGATATCACATTAACTAATGAGGACTCAGGAAAATTACTTCTTGTTAATCCTACCGCTGAAACAACAATAACAATGCCTGCTATAGGTCATGTAGGGTTTCAAGTTGATATCGTACTAACTGAAGGTATAGCAGCTACTGACGGGTCTATGGACCAAGTAGTAAATGTTTCTTTTGGCCAAGGAGATAATATTGGTCAGGTTCATGAAGTAGATGGTACTGCTGGTAACTTTATGGTTACTGGTGACGACTTCTTTGTGTTTACTGCAGCTTCAACGCCAGGAGACAGAATTTCATGTGTATCTACGGGTACGCAATGGATTGCTCAAGCTTATGTTAAGGATTTAAGTGATTCTGACTTTTCAGCTAACGCTACTACTATTGCATAATAGTAATTAATTTAGAGTTTCGGGGGGATTTATTCCCCCCAAAATTCTTAACTTTGTAAAACTATGGGAAACTTTATAGACTTTTTAGCTGACTTATCAGGAGACCCAGAAGGGTATAAAAAAAAGAAATCTAAAGAGTATGATGAAATGAAAAAAGATAGATTCAATATTGGTGGACAATCTGGGTTCAAATGGAAAACAGAGTCTTCTAATAAAACATGGATAGAGGGAGACAAACTTATAAAAGAAAATAAAGGTAAAACAATACCTAAATATTAACAGGGAGTATTAACTAAAAACAAAAAAAGATGAGTCACATTGTAATGATTAAATCAAAAAATCCAGATAAATTTAACTATTGTAAATTTGGTACCTACACAGACAGCGAAGGTAGGATAAAAGAATTAGTAGATATTAATGGAAAAACAGTAAATGGATACGAAATGTTTCAAGCTGTAGTAACATTAGATATAGACAAAGAATATGATAATAGATTGTATACATTTCTAGAAGACCATCCTTTAATAAAAGGAAAATTTATTATAGAAGATGTTTCAACTAAAGAAAAGCAAACCGCTGAAAAGTCTATTAAAAGTGCAGAAGCGATAACAATGGCTGCTGAATTAAAAGTAGAGCAAATTAAAGAACTTGGATTACTTTTAGGGTACGATTTAAGTCAAGAAGAAATGTTATTAAGAGCAAGGATAATAGAACTTGCGAGTACAAACGCAGATAAATTCTTAACCTATGTTAATGACATGGATAAAGAACATAGAGTATTCTTAGTAAAAGCTCGTAAAAATAAAGTTTTAAATAAAGTAAATGGTGTGTGGAAACATAACACATTGAATATTGGATTAACCGATGACCAAGCTATTATGTGGTTAAAAGATAATGGTGATACTTACGCTTTATTAAAACAAGAACTTAGAGGTGGTAAGGTAAGAAAAACAGAAGAAAAACCAGTTGAGTTAATTGAAGAAACAGAAGAACATTCAATGAGAGCTGGTTCTGCAATATCACAAATAGAACAAGAAATAGAAAATATTCAAAATAATAAATAATGAATATAACTGCAGCGTATGAATATGTAGATTTAATGATTGATAAAGCAAATCAACCATACTTTTTAAATACTGAAAAAGATATATTTATAAATTTATCTATTACAGAGTTTTTAAATAAAAGATATGAGTTAAGGGGAGTTAATCAAGAGTATAAGGAAATGATTGGAGCTAGGCAATCTGCAAATCAAAATTCAGGATGGGTTACAGTTGGTTCTAGTTTCGTTGATTTTACTCATAACTTTCACCATCTAACATACGCTGCTTTAAACGGAATTGAATGCAGAATTGTGTCAGATGACGAACTAACCGCTTTAAAAATAACTAATAATCCATTTAAAACTGTAAATGATGATAATCCTATATGCGCGCTAACACAAAATGGTAACGAGGAAAGGCTTTATTTTAGTAATGGAGGTACTCTAGATTTTACTGGTTCTGATACTTTTAATATAAGATATTTAAGACATCTAAGTGTAAATGAGTGGGACCGTATTCCAGAACAATATCAACATGATATTTTAAATATAGCTGTGAGAAAAATGACAGGAAACATAGAAAGTTCTAATTATACTGTACAGGCAAACGAAGAACAACAATAGATACACATCTAAAGATATTTGCTCCCTGTGCAAATGAAATAGGTCTAATCATTAATTTGTGCGGGCCTATTTCTGTTTAATTGGAATAAAATTCGTAATTTTGTAATTAATATAATTATATGGCGACATTAAACGAAATAGCATACAACATTAAAGAATTAATGTCTGGTGGTAGTGAAACTTTAGAGCAAAATATTAGTACCAGACAAATAAAACATTGGATACATTATCATAGAGCAAAGATAATAGAAGAAAAGTTATTATCAGGAGCTCCCTTAGATAGAAATTGGGTACAACCAATTAAAGCGTTTAGAATTTATCCTGCAGACCATAATAATTATCCTGGTTACTACATATCTCAAACTGCGCAAAATACCTTTCCATTGAATAGTGTAAGTGGGATGAATGAACAATATCAAGCATCTTGGACAAACAACACTTATTATGGAAAAAATTATTTAGACGATAATGATAATGATTATTTTTTATACACTGAAACAATACCTAATACAATAAATGTAGGTAATAGAGATGGTATTACAGACGCTAGAATTAAAAGAAGAACTACTAACTCTCTAGACGCTAGTTCACCTGGACACTTTACAGGATGGAGTCCTGTTCCTATAAAAACAAAAGATGAAGCTCAATACGCTTGGGCTAATAGATTTACCAAAATTAAAACTCCGTACGCTATTCCTTATAATTATAATAGTCAAACAAAATTAGAGGTAGGAGGACTAAGAATTAGAGCGAATAGAGATTCTAATACTTACATATACGAATACGGATTAGAAGTGTATGGAATTTTACAAAATCCAACAGATTCAATTGCGTGGGAGTGGGAAACAAGCTTATCAAATAATCAACTTATACCGAAACCAATCTACCCCTACCTAGACTCAACAGATTCGTATCCTATATCAAATGAAGATATACCTTTGTTGATAAGTAGGGTGGCAGAAGTAGAAATGACATTAATAATGAAAACACCAGAAGATTTAATAGAAGATAATGTAGATACTACTAAAATAAATATAGGAGGACAACAATCACAATAATGAGTAGTAAATATAAACATAAATATACACAAGTAAGAGAGATTTATAGTAATGTAAAAAAGAATTTACTTAAAAAAATAAATTATAGTACATTTTATAATATAGTTAAAAGATATTTTGAAATTGTTTTAAGAGATTTAGTTGTTAGAGAAGAAAAAATACATCTACCAAATAATATGGGATATGTGTATTTAGACAAAAGAGAACATACGAGAGCCTTTCATGTTAGAATAGACCAAAAGGCCAGTAAAGAAACAGGAGAGTTAGTAAAATATAAGGTTCCTATACTTGATGACTTTTATCATAAACTAGTATGGGTGAGACCAAAGAAATATAAGAATTGTAAAATTATGCCATTAGGTATATACAAAAGAGTAATAAACAATATAAAATAAAAAATTATGGCAGATACGGATTTAAATGCGGGAGCACTAACAGTAACAATAACAGAAGCTTTATCAATAGGTCATGATGTTCCTGCAGACGCAAGAGACTTTGCACAAGTATGTACACATACATATGCAGGAATTTTAAACTCATCTAAAAGAATTATAAAATTACCAAATTCAAATTTAAATGAAGTAGTTACTTTTTCAAATGATGATGTAAATAATGGAAAATTTATAATAGGTGATGTAAGATATATTAGGGTAACTAATTTAGACGGAACAGATGCTTTGCAAGTTGGATTAGATGACGAAGCTTCTGATGCCTGTTACACGTCTGTTGCTGCAAATAGTAGTATTATATATACTAGTGTAGTTTGCGAAGGTGACAATGGAGGAACTACATTAGACAATGCAACAGCTCTAAAAGTAAAAGGTATAGCGAATCAACAATTAGAAGTATTTATAGCTTCAGTATAAGATTATGTATACACATATAGAAAGAATATATAATACAGTAGGTCGTAATCTTGGTTTAAGAGATTATAGTAATAATATTAACTCTTGGACAGAATGGGCTTTTGAAGCAGAGTTGTTAATTGGAAGTAGAGATACATTTGAAGAAAGAGAGTTTACATACACTTCTACGGGAGCTCAATCTACAGGAACAGTAACATTTTCAGCAAACCCCTCTAATGGAGATAAAATATCTGTAAATGGTGTAGACCTTATTTTTATAGACACTAGTGGTAGTTCTGGTACAAATATTACTGGTCTTTCAAACGCTCAACCTCATCAAGTAATAATAGGTGGTAGTCTATCTGTTACACTGACGGCATTGGTAGCTTCATTAAATGGTACTCTGGTCTCTGGGGGTATTCCCGCTCAGACAACACCAGGTCTTAATTTTACAGAATCTTTAGAGGGGTATAGCTTTGTTGGTAGTGGGGGAAACACTTTAACTATTACAAAAGATGCTATAGGTTTTGATGGTAATAACTTTACTTTATCGTCTGATAATGCAAACGCAGAATGCAGTGGCTCTCATTTAACAGGAGGAAAAGGTATTTTTTTAAACCAACAATTAAGATTACCAGATAACACGGTAAAATTATTAGGAGTACGCGCTGGCACAGGAGACTCAAGTTTTCGCCATTCAGAGTTGTTAAAACCAATGGCAGTACACAAAGAAAGAGTTGGTAAAGACGCTTTAGATACACAGCAAAAAGCTTTAAGGTATTATGTTAGTGGTAACAGAGTTAACATACAACATGATGGTATTACAGAAATAACTATAGTTTGCTCTACGTACCCTGTAGACGCTAGAGGATATCCAATGATTAAAGATAGTCATACCACTGCAGTAGCTCAATATATTATGTGGCAACATAAAAATATAGATTATATTAACGGAAGGCTGTCTATGTACGTTGTAAAAGATTTAGAAAAAAGATGGTATTTTTTATGTGGCAAAGCAAGAGGAGATGATAATATGCCTACTGCAGAAGAATTAAGACAAATAGGAAAAATATGGAATACTATGGTGCCTGTTAAAAGCACTAGGGGATTATTAGATTTATAATATGGCTAAAAAACAAGAACAAAAAAATTCTAATAAACATATATCACAAGCTCAGGGTTTTACTGGGGGTATGATTACAGACCCAGACCCAAGATATCAGCCTAAAGGAAGTTATAGAGACGCTCTAAATGTAAGGTTGTCAAACGAAAATCAAAGTACATTTACTATAGAGAATATTGAAGGAAACAGAAAGATGTTTAATTTAAACGACATCTGTCAACAAACACATGACCCAGGTCTTACAGAAGGTATTTTAGGAACAAGAGTAATTACTAAAGCTGGAGCTACGTCAGCTGGTGATAAATTTTCTGAAATATACATGCATCCTTCTACAACAGACTCTAATGGTAACGAAGTAGGAGATTTTTTTCCAAGTCCAAATAACGGTCAAATAGGTCCTACTTTTTCTGGAGTGATACCATTCATTGGTACTTCAGTTACAGGACCATTTACAACCGCAGAATCTTTTGAAGTTAGTATAGTTGGATATCACTCATATAATAATAATGTAATCTTTGTTATTGTAAAGCCTCATGTAGATTTTCCTACTGACCCAGATAAATCACAAACTATTTTTTTAGATGTAAAATTTGATAACAATCTTAGAATTGAAATGGTATATGATTTAATGGTTTGTTATGACCACGTTGGAGCTAATAATAGATATCCTGATTTAAACATGAAGGTTGACACTCCTATAAGAATGGAGGGTATTATAGAAAATGAATGTATATCTAGAATATTTTGGACAGATAATGTAAATCCACTTAGGTCGTTAAATTTAGGTAAATCAGGATTGAATAGATTGTCGCCAGATGTTTTAGATTTAACTCCACTTCATTCTCCTTCTCAACCAGTTTTAACAAAAACTATAAACGGTAGTCTACCTGTAGGCCAACTACAATATTGTTATAAATACACCTCTTCTAATGGGGGAGAAACAGTAATGAGTCCTTTTAGTAATTTGTATCACACATCTAAACATGGTTTTTCTACTTTTTCTAACTATTACGGAAGTACATCAGGAGACCCTTTACTAGATGTTAGTTCTCAAGGTTTTGAAATTACAATTAAAGATTTAGATAATGACTTTGATATTATTGAATTGTATTCCATATTACACGTACAAAATGACGGACCTATTAGAGTTTCATTAGTTGGTAGTCAACAATTTTCAAGCAGCGCTGATACAGCAACATTTTATCATACTAACTGGAATGGAGATTTGGCTGAAGGTATAGACTCAATATTAATAGATATTAATACTTGGAATGTATGTAAAGACATAGCTATAAAAGATAATATATTACTCGCTGGTAATTTACAAAGATTAGATAATTCAATATCTGAAAAAGAATGGAATGTTAAGGTTAGAAGATATAATATTATAAATGAAGGCGGAAGCGGTATTACAGGAACTATTACATCAAATGATTCGCAAATACTAGAGTATGAAATAGCCTCGGGAGCTACAGAACCTAGTATAGTAACACCTTCATTAGGAGAAACGTGGTCAAACGGAATGCCAAAGTGGAGAACATATAAAGGAGATGACACTACAACTATTGGTGCTAATGTTATTGAAGATAAGGGAAGGGCAAATATCCAAAAAAAACAATCACATGAATATAGATATTTATCTGACGGACTTACATTAGGAGGGGAGAGTTATGATTACTCAAATAATGATTTAGGAGGATGTAGACTTACTTTTGATTTAAAACAAAGAGAGGTGGACTATCAGAACAACGTAAGCTCGTCACCCTTTATACAAGCTGGAGCTATAACAAATTTACAAACAGACAATATATCTAGAGATGATACAGGGTCGTTAAATACAGATAATACTGATACAGACTTTATAGCTAGTATGTCTTTAGGGGGAAGTAAAGACCCAGCTACAGGAAACTTTAAAGGATATCGTAGAGGAGAAATGTATAGATTTGGAGTACAAGTTTACGATAAAAATGGTAGAGCAGGAAACGTATTATGGATAGGCGATATAGAAATGCCAGAAATGAATGACCCCTTACGAAGACTTAGGTCAAATGATTCAGATTACAACCCTGGAATGCCTACTTACGGAGCAAATTCATTATTTGATGAAAACTTACTTGGAACATTAGATAGAGTGGGAGACCATAAAACTTCTTTTATATATGGGTGTACAACTCCCTCTATAGATGTTTCTTGGTTTAATCAAACAGCAGGATATTTTTCTTCTAGACCAACAGTGAGATATATTAAAAATGGAGATTTTAGTTACGACTACAACACAGGGGTAACCAATATACCAGCTTCAACTACTACTAATACTGGAGCAGGATTAGATTTGCACGCAGCTTATACTCGTTCAAATGGGAAGTGGAATTATGGGTCAACTTATGCTCATGGTTTTATAAGTCCTAATGTTCTTGTAGGTTGGTCAAATTTTTTAGACTCTCAATATACAGTAAAACAAATACCTGCTTATTTTAAAGTAGCTCCTAATTATTACGATAATGTTCATTATGCTTTAGATTTATTTGTAAATTTTGAATTTAGAATACCTAGTGATGTTAGAGATAAAATATCTGGTTTTAGAGTGGTAAGAGCGGAAAGACAAGAGTCAGATAAAAGTATTTTACAACAAGGTATACTTAACCAAACGGTAGCTTATGGTCACAATAACGTAGAAAAAGGATATTCACAAAAACGAATAGGTTGTGAGTTTGATGGAGAGCAATTTATAAATACAGGTGTAAATGACCAAACAGTTCACGAAACATACGATACTATTTTAAATGGTTATATTGGATTAGCAGAAAATTCAAATTTAGCTTTTAGAGGAGCTGACAACAGTAATTATACATTATTAGCTAGTGGTTCTGATAATGCTGATAAAATTTTTGCTTGGAATGAATTTGAAGAAGCACAAGTTAAAGGCCAAGCCCCAGGAGATGGAGAGTTTCAATATTGGAATGTAGCAATAAATTACTCAGGTGCTGGTGGTCATAGAACTCCTTTTACTCCAGACCCAAAAAGAAGGCATAGTGCTTATTTTGGATGTTATGAAGTATTTCCTAATGTAAAAGAAATGACTGTGTTAAGTACTAGACATAGGTTCAATACAGATAATCATACACATTATTTGAAGGGAGCTTGCTCTCAAGCTGTACAAGGAAGTGTATTTACATTAGACAGTCCTGATAGTGCTTTTGGAATGTCTCCATATGCTCACAGAACAGGAGATAAAATACGTGTAGACGCTATAATGAAGTTGGTTTATGATTTAAAAACAACAGGAGAGGCAAATTCTAACCCTGGACCACCAACAAATTATACTGGAAGCCCTTTTGGATATCGGAATCATTCTGGAAATTCTTATGGACCAAAAGCTACTGCAGAGCCAGGAGCTGTTACTAATGATAGTACTGTTAGTAGTTTACATAGAATACAGAATAGCTTTAATGGTACAACAGGTAAAAGTTGGCATCCACATGAGCCTGAATTATCTCAAGATGATATATTAAGATATTGTAAAAAAATAGATATAGGTTCTCAATCAGATGGATACGGAGCTTTAATCGCAAAGTATTATATATATGATACATATTATGGAATAGGTATGTCTATTGATGGAGGAGCTGGTTATGCCAGTGGCGCTACAACTAGACAAGAAAGTGAACACTTTAATAATCCTGGAGCTACATATAGTACTCAGTATAGAGTTAGTCAATATCACGATGTTTATCATCATGAGATACTAAATGCTAAAGAATTAGAGCCAGGAGAAGTGGTGTCACAATCATTTTTTAAAGACGGTGTTTTAATGATAGACCAAGGAGACAAAGCTTTTTCTCACACCACAGGTATATCTGAGGCGGATAATAGTATGAGTGGATTTTCTAATAATACATTAGGGTTTTACTCAGGAGGAAGAAGAGAGGCGGTTACAGCAGGGATTCATGCTCAAGAGCGTTCTGGAGGTACTTCGTTTTTATTTTCTATGCTTGAAAGTGTAAAATCCACTTCAGCTACAGCTCCAGATGAAGCTAGTAGAACTTACGACACAATGTCAACAGTACAAACAGGATTAAGAAGTATCCTTATACAGATAGATGGAGATGGAGTAGCGGGAGAAAAAAGAGGACTTTTAAACCCTAAAGACTTATCGGCAGTTTTAGAAAACAGAAGTTGGAATACGGGTCAAGCTGCAGGACTTGGGGATTTTCATGGAAATATGAGTGAAATTTCTAATGAATTTGTTGACAGAAATTACGGTGGGTCGGAAGGAATAGAATTTGCTGGCGGAGAATTTGGAGGCCCATCATATATACCGTATAAATTTTTATGTTCAATAGTAAGGAACATAATACCCTATGGAGGACCAGGTCTAAATTCTATTGTATCAACAAGATATATACCTGCTGGTAATTTTCATCCTATTAAAAAAGACGCAAATGGAGACTCTGATGCAAATCATTTGTCTAAAGTTTTTGGGGGAGACACGTTTGTTAATTTTTATTCGCATCAAAAAACATCTTGTGATATAGAAAAAAAGTCATACGCTAGATGGCAGGTTTTTCCTGTAGAATCAGAAGTTAATACTGACATGAGACTAGGTTATCATTTAGGAGCTGGCGATACAAATATAGGAGACTCCTCAACAACTAATGACGCAGGTGAGACATTCATAAACACTAATGATTGGGAGATGAATGATGTGTATAGTCAAGAGAACAATTTAAAATCAGCAATTTCTGTAGATGAAACACAAACATGTAAATCACTTGACCTCCCTTATCAAATTGTATATTCTGAAACAAAAATATCTGGAGAAGCTGAGGATTCTTTTAAAGTATTTAAACAGTTTTCTTTTCATGATATGGAAAGTCAGTATGGAGAAGTTACAAGATTAGCAAAATGGAAAAATGATATATATGTATTGCAAGAGTCAGCAATGTCAAAATTGCTAGTAAATCCTATATCTATGATAGCGGATGAATTAGGGTCTTCTCTATTTACAGGTACAGGAGAAACAGTTGAAAATCATCTATATATATCAACTAAGTTTGGAACAAGACATATGGAAAGTGTTGTCTCTACAGAAAAAGCTATATATTATATAGATAATACTTATGCAAAACTAATACAGTATACAGGAGAGACTTTAAAAGTTTTATCTGACGATTTAGGACAAAGAAACGCTTTTGAAAATATTATTAAGGGATTTGACAATTCTATTCGCGGAAATTTAGACAGTAAAAAGAAAATTGGAAGAAATTTTATTTGTGATAACGCTTTAAAATTTAATGGAATAACAAGTATTTTTGATTATAAAAACAATGAGCTAATTATTACTATGCATAGTTCTGATTTAGATATTGAAAACAATAGAGACGTTAGAAGTGTTGGTGCAGGAGAAAATCGCTATCAAATAGCTGGTACAGAATCAAAAACTATAGTTTACAGTGAATCTATAAATGCTTTTACATCTTATTATTCTGTTACACCAAGAAGATGGATGTCAATAGGTGGATATGTAACTTCTACAGAAAGTGATATTTATTTAGATGAAAAAGGACCATATACAGGGCCGCCTGGTTCTACGTCTTATATGTTTAATAGTAATCATTTATCTGTGTGGAAATGGGACGAACAAATTCACGACTACAAGAACATGTTTTTTGACGAAAACATTTCTCCAACTACAGAAGATATAGCAAGGAGTATTATAACTAAATCTATATCAGAAATACCTTCAGACGTTAAAGTTTTTGATAACGCTAAAATTGTAATGACTCCTGACGCTAAAACAAATTTAACTAATCAGCTTGCAGTATTTAATACAGAGGTATCGGGTCAAGGCGCTATAGATATAAATACTAGTGTACTAGCAAAGTACCAAGAAGGTGTATTAAGATTTCCGTTGAGAGATATAGTTAATAATTCAGGACCTAGAATGAGAGGTACATACATAAATATATCATACATAACAAGAAGTATAAATAAATTTAATATCTTTGCAATACTTGCAAAATACCGAAAATCATATAACTAATGGCAAATTACTTAGACTTAATGAATCAATTACAGGACAGAAGGAGAGCTGATTTATCAGAATTTAATCCTACTAATCCTTACAGTTCTTCAGCGTATACTTATCAAGACGCAGGAGATTTATATAATCAAGCTCAAGGAGAAGCTTTACAAGACGCTCCAGAAGGGTATATTCCCTCTGAGTATTACGAATCTCCATCTATGGAACAAAAGGTAACATCAGGAATAAGCAATATATCAACAGCTAGTACAGCGGTTAATAAATTATCAAGCCCCTTAAGTAAAATAGGTCAAAAAGTTATTGATAAAGGGCTTCCTCAAGGAATGACAGCGCTTCCTCCAGCAACAATACCAAATTTTCCAGTAGGAGATGTGGGACACGTGGCAGGAGTAGAAGGGGTAGCAGGAGCAGGAGGAGTTATGGGGGCAGCTCCAGCAACAATACCAAATCCAAATGCTGGAATGTCTGCAGCGGGAAGTGGAGCGATAGCAGCTGCGGCTTACACAATAGCAAATGACAACAATCCGTATACATATAAAGCTCCAGAGGCTGTAGGTATGGGGGTAGGAGATTATATGGCTACAAAAACAGTAATGGGGATGGCGGGAGTAGCAGTTCCGTGGGTACCTATCGCTGCAGCTGCTTTAGGATATTTATTTAGAAGTAAAAAAGCTAAAAAACTAGAAAAACAAGAACGAGAGCTAAAGCAAGAAACAAATAAATTGTATTCCCAAAACATGATAGAAGAAAGAAGAAAAAGAAATTTAATGTCAGATTTATCTAGAAAAGCAAAAGGAAATACTATTTATGGAGGAGCTTTATCAAATCAAAACACAATGGGAGCAAGTGGGATGAAATATAATTACAACTCAGGAGGGGTTAATTTAAAAAATGTAACAGCAGAGTTTACAGGCAATGAATTGATTGTAAATAATCAAAGTACTGTAGAAGAAGGTATTGCTGAAAAAAATTACGCTAAAGCTGCAAAACCTATAAGAGAAGCAATGAGAGGAGGTAGGATAACTCCTGGTCCTGAAACACATCAAAATAATCCAATGCCTGTAACTTCAGATGGAAGTATATACGCAGGTGGAGGCGCGTTACCTTTTAAGGTAGGCGATGGAGCTGGTATATATGACCACGCTTCTGACCAGTTTAAATCTACTATGTCAGATAAACAAATTG
>Ga0208669_1000401_pt1 | contig 17335 bp, 26 predicted proteins | sample 21_taG_FD_184095 | JGI IMG/M metagenome (GOLD analysis project Ga0208669, IMG submission 184095) | Marine viral communities from the Subarctic Pacific Ocean - 21_ETSP_OMZ_AT15319 metaG (SPAdes) (version 2) | ecosystem: Environmental > Aquatic > Marine > Oceanic | place: Pacific Ocean | collected...
TTGAAAGACTGCGCCTTCATCTAACCAGTATTGTTGAATCTGGAGAGATGGCAAAGAAACTTAAGGAATACTCAATATAGGAGAATTTGTAATGGCGGATACCATTGACCCGCAAACAGTAGCGCAAGGCAGTATAGCCGAAGCACAAAGTGCTTTTCTTGGACTTCTGGAACCTGAAGAGGTCACACCAGAAACTGAGGCAAGCGAACCTACCGAAAATGTTGAAGAGTCTACTGAGGAAACTCAAGACGAACCATTGGAAGAGGATGTCCTCGAAGAAGAAACCGAAGTTGAGGAAGAATCTGAAGAGGAAGAGTTAGACGAAGATGAGGAAGAAGAGGTCGAAGAAGTCTATTCCGTTAAAGTTGACGGAGAAGAGATGGAAGTCGGTCTTGACGAACTTGTTAAAGGGTACTCCCGACAGTCTGACTATACTCGTAAAACGCAAGAACTTGCAAGCGAAAGAAATAAGATGGTCGAAATGCAACAGCAATGGGCTAACGAAATTTCTCAAGCACAAGCAGAGCGTCAGCAATACATAGAAACACTTGGACAATTTGCAGAAACTTCTGCTAGTGGTCTTGCACAGTTTCAAAATATTGATTGGGAAAATCTGCGACAAACAGACCCTATTTCATTTATTACGAAACGAGAGGAAATGCGTGAAGCGCAAGAAAATGTTCAGAAAATAAACTCTGAACGCGAACAAGCACTTCAAGCGCAGGATGCTCAATTGCAACAAGCGCGACAGATGGCTGTACAGGAAGAATACAAAAGGCTAATAGAAGCCGTACCTGAATGGGCTGATTCTGAAAAACGCACTAAGTTAGCAAGTGAATTAACCTCTTACGCATCAGATCAGGGATTTACTCAGGAAGAGTTAAAAGAACTGATTGACCACAGATCAATGATTGTACTAATGAAGGCTCAAAAATATGATGCCCTTCAGAAGTCAGACATTAAAGCAAAGAAGTTAAAAAACAAACCCAAGGTTGTACGGTCGGGTAAAGGCGGCGCTAAGAAAGCCGACAAAGATCGTAGTAAACGTATTGCCTCAATGAAGCGTCTTAAAGAGAGTGGTCATGTAAATGATTCTGTATCTCTCTTTGAGGATTTTGTAGACATTTAACAAAGGAGGTATACTGTTATGGCAGTCCCTACGAATACTCGATTGACCTTTGGTGGCGTACAGGTGCGCGAAGACCTTAGTGATATCATTTATAATATTAGTCCTATGGACACGCCCTTCATGTCTGGCGCAGGTAAAGGCTCTTGCTCAAATACTCTGTTCGAGTGGCAGAAAGATGAGTTAGCCGCCGCCGCCGCTAACCAGAAACTAGAAGGTGATGATCCTGCATCGTTGGCTGTTGTCGAACCTACGAAGTTGACCAACTATACTCAGATTTCTGAGAAGGCTGTTCAGACTTCAGGTACGGCGGAAGCAGTTGATTGGGCAGGTCGTAAGTCATCGCAAGCGTATCAACTTGCCAAACGCGCTAAAGAAATTAAGCGTGACATGGAGTTGATGCTCACTGGTGAAGATGTTAAAACGGCAGGTGGTGCGGGTGCGGCCCGTAAAACTGCGGCTTTGATGTCTTGGCTTGGTGATGCTACTGCAGGTGATTCAAACATCATTGATGGCCCGACTGATGCCGCTGTTGCTAACGCAGGTGATGGTACGGCAGTAAAAGCGCCTAGTGGTGCTGATGCTGTGTTGACCATGAGTATGCTTAACAACTGCGTACAGCAGGTTTGGGAAGCAGGTGGCAACCCTGACATCATCATGTGTGATGCGGCTTTGAAGGTTAAGATGACGGCTTTGGCAGGTTCTGTCGTTGCTGATCTTGTAACTAACCACGACAAAGCGACACCCGCCCATGCTGTCAATTCTGTTGATGTAATCGTTACAGACTTTGGTACGTTTAAAATTGTACCTAGCCGTCTGTGTCTACCTAACCAGTTGTATGTCTTGGATTTCGATTTCTGGAGCATTGATTATTTGCGTCCATTTGCAACCGAAACCCTTGCCAAAACTGGTGATTCCGTCAAGCAGATGATGGTTGCTGAGTATGGCCTTCGAGGTAAGAATGGTCAGGCTAACGGTGCTGTGATTGGCATCAAAGCGGCGTAATGAGTTTGGCTCCCCTTCGGGGGAGCCTTTCTTTCTGAGAATACGCTAATGGGTTTAATTGAATATTTAATGGGCGAGGAAGAACCCTTTTGGATGCAAAGGGCTAAAGGTAAAACTAATTCTCCTTTAGTAAACGAAATGTATTTAGAAGATAAAACAGGAAACCCTCAAACAATCTACAGTGCAACTGCACCCCTTGGACTCTTGCCTAGTGCGGAAGGCGCTATGTATCCTACTATTAGATGGCGTTCTCCCGGTTTAGAAAGATTAAGTCCTGAACAAGCGTATCGGGAAGCGATGCAGAAACAAGACTATCTTAAATTTCCGACACTGTGGGATGCAAGTAATTTTGCTATAAACTTTAGCCCAACTATAAAAAGGAAAAAAAGGAATTCAAATTAAACATGAGTAAAAAACTACTTAAAGAAGGTCTTAAAAAACCTAAAGAGCAAACAGTAAAAGAGAAAACTTACACTGTTAAAGCATCTGTACAAAAAGCAGTTAAAGATTTAAAAGCAATGTCAAAGGATAGAGGATCACTACCGCTATGAGAGATAAGCATTACCGTAAAACCACAGTAGAAGAACACTCTGATGGTACGGCTAGTATTGTTACTCACCAAGATGTAGAAGGTATATTAAATAACAATAAAGAATTATTGAATGACTATGGTGATAAACTTACTTTTGGTAAGCAACAGCATGGTATGAGAGTAGCATCTATTCCTGTAACTATATGGGAACAGTGGATGAAAGAAACAAACGGTGCAATAGAAAAAGATCATAAGTTAATGAAAAAGTATCTTAACGATCCTGATAACGCTTTCTTACGCACAACACCAACGAGGCTATAACTATGTGGCTATACAATCCCGGACAAGCAGGAGCAACACAAACAAACTTTGCTCCAATTAACGATAAAGTATATTACGTTTCTCGTAGATAATGGCTATATCAAACTACACAGAACTTAAAACTGCTGTAGCGAACTGGTTAGATCGTGATGATCTGACTGATCGTATTCCAGAGTTTATCGCATTAGCGGAGTCTAGGTTTAATCGCCTACTCCGTATTCGCGCTATGGAGTCTAAACAAACCGCATCTACTGTATCAGGACAACAGAGCCTAGCACTACCTTCTAGGTTTTTACAAATGCGTAATCTACAGATTAATACATCTCCTGTAACCCCAATGCAATATGTCACACCTGAAATATTTGACCGCTTATATGGCGGTTCTTCTAATGGCACTCCCAAGTTTTATACTATTATTGCTAATGAACTTCAGTTAGGCCCAACGCCAGATACAGTACAAACTGTAGAAATGTTGTTTTATGAAAGGTTTGAGAATCTTAGCGGCACTGTAACTACTAACTGGGTTCTTACTAATGCTCCTGATGTATATCTGTATGGTGCTATGCTAGAAGCAGAGCCATTTATTATGAATGACCCTAGAGTGCAGTTATGGGCTACAGCATTTCAACAGTCTATTGCAGACATACAAGAACAAGACAATAAAGACAGACACTCTGGTTCAGCGTTAAGAGTAATGAATACTAGCGGGTATCCATGACAGCCCCTATAACGTGGGCTGAAGCCAGTTCACCTATATACTGGTCTAACATAGGTATTGATTGGAATAGCCCTGCTAAAGCAGAGGCTTCTATATTTACTGTTAACTCTGGATTAGTTTTACTATCAGGAGTTGATTACATAGTAGCCATTAGTTTTGGTGTAAACCTGACATCGGGTAAAGAGTCTAAGCATCATGTAATAGAATCTATATCTTATGGACTACAGCAGGGGTACGGTAATTTTGGTGGCTTTACTATATCAGGAACAGCGCAGTTTGATATTAATGGCGGCGTAACTAGCAATAGTGTTCATACTGCTGTAGGAAATGCTGTCTACGGAATAACAAACAATTACATAAATAATACTAATCATTCAGAAACAACTACAATTGGAATAACAATGACTTACTCTAACGGTGACTCACTACTATGGAATCCAGTTGACGAACCTTCCAGTGTATGGACAAAAATTGATTACCCAAACTAATAACTTAAAAGCCAATGGAGGCTTGCACATGAAACATGATAGCGATATGAACTTAGGACTTAAAAACATTTGGAACATAAAGTGTTTCGACTCCGAAGGCAATTTAAAATGGGACGTAACCAAGAAGAACTTGGTTGTTACAGAGGGTCTTAACCATGTATTATCTAGTTCCTTTGACGGCGCTACACAAATTACCGCATGGTATGTAGGGTTAAAAAATGCAGGAACTGTAGCGGCAGGTGACACCATGGCATCTCATTCAGGTTGGACTGAAAATGTATCTTATAGTCAAGCCGTTAGACAAACGCTTACATTAGGTACAGCGGCGGCAGGTAGCATTAATAACTCTGCAAGTAAGGCTAGTTATTCTATTAACGGTACGGCTACTATTGCAGGAGCCTTTATCGTAAGTAATAACACAAAGTCTGGAACGTCAGGCACAATTTATGGGGCTGTTGATTTCGGCTCTGCACGATCAGTTATCTCTGGTGACACTCTTGAGGTTACCGTAACATTAACGGCGGCTAGTGCATAATGGCTTTAGAAACAGCAAGTTGGATAACACAATTAGTATCTACTAATCCTGTTGACGGCGATCCTGTAGGAGAGGGTGATGACCATCTTCGTATGGTAAAGACTGTTCTTAAGAATAGTTTTCCATCAACCTCAACTGCCGCTGTTATTCCTAACGTATCAAGTCAATCAGGCAAGTATCTAACCACAGACGGTACAGATACCTCTTGGGGAGTTGTGAGCGCAGGCGCTACAGGTGCAGGTGGTGACGAAGTGTTTTATGAAAATGAACAAAATGTAACCACAAGTTATAGTATATCTACAAATGAAAATGCTATGAGCGCAGGGCCAGTGACTGTAGATTCTGGAGCAACCGTAACCGTTCCTAGTGGATCAACGTGGGTGATCGTATGAGCACTATAAACGTAAACGCAATCGACAAAGAATCTGGCTCAACGCTTACGTTGGGTGGGTCGGGAACAACCGTTGCAGTTCACGCATCTGCTACTACATCTGGCTTTGATTCTGGTCTGGCAAACAGGCAAGTTTTTACTTCATCAGGAACTTACACAAAAACTTCTGGCGTAACAAAAATTATTGTTGAGGTTCAAGGTGCAGGAGGCGGTAGCGGTGCTAGTGAATGGCCTTACATGGTAGGTGGGCCGGGAGGAGGCGGAGGTTACGCAAACAAGTTTATTGATGTTTCTTCTATATCTTCTTCGACTATTACTATTGGAGCGGGAGGCGCAGGTGGATCGTCAACTGGAGCGGGATCAAACGGAGGAAATTCTATTTATGCCGATGGGACAAACACTGTAACTGGAAACGGCGGTGGCGGTGGTGGAAAGGCATCAAATAACAGTGCTAACGGAGTTGCGGGTTCAGGAAATACAGGAGTTGGCGGTGATTTTAATATTGAAGGACAAAGAGGTTCGATGACGGCCCCTGTAAACCCTGCCAACACAATAAACCCAAGTGCTAATGGTGGAAGTTCTTTTTATGGTTTAGGGGCTGTTCAGAAAAAATATAACACTCCATTAGCAAGAAGTGGGACAGGTTATGGAGCAGGTGCTTCTGCAAACTGGAGCAACGTTTCCCAAGAAGGCGCTGATGGAACAGATGGCATTGTGATTATAACGGAGTACAAATAAATGAAATACGCAATTATTAACTCTGGCATTGTCGAAAACATTGTGGAATGGGATGGCGTTTCAGAATACAACGTGGACGGCGTTCTTGTCGAAGCAGATGCTAACGCATGGATCGGAGGTGTTTACGCTGACGGCGCATTTGTCGCACGACCACCAGAACCCGAACCAGAAAAAACACCAGAACAGATTCAAGCAGAAGCAGACAAAGCATCTGCGGTTTCCAAACTTGAGGCACTGGGCTTGACCGATGCTGAAATCAAAGCATTGTCAGGAGGTTTGTAATGTCCAGTGAAATCAAAGCAAACAAGATAAGCCCCGCTACAGGTACGGCTTTTACATTAGGTGATTCGGGGGATACGTTTACGATTCCATCAGGTGCGACACTTGCAAACAGTGGAACCACAACTGGTATTGGTCTTTTTTCAGCCTACGCAATTATTGCAGATCAAAAATCATCTGGGACTGATGGTGGAACAGCAACTTCTGGCTCTTGGCAAACACGAGATTTGAACACTGAAATTGCTGACCCTAGCGGCATCGTTTCAATTTCAACAAATCAATTTACACTCGCTGCCGGAAGTTACTTGATTACGTGGTCAGCACCCGCAGGAGATACAAGCGGGCATCAAAGTCGTTTGTACGATGTTACTGGAACTGCGGAAATTGGCGTTGGAACAAGCGAATATTCATACACCGATTACGATGGTGAAACTCGCTCAATGGGGGCATTAAGAGTGACCCCTAGCGGGTCGAATGTTTATCGCATTGAGCATCGTGTAAACACAACAAAAGCGGATAGAGGTTACGGCACAGGCACTGGTTGGGGCGTAGAACAATACACTACTGTGGAAATCTATAAGGAGGCTTAAAGATGAGTGAAGTTAAAGTTGACACGATCTCCGAACGCACCTCCGCAAATGGCGTTGCAGTCGATGGGGTTACAATTAAAGATAGTGCAATAACAGTTAAAACGATAAATCTTGATGGTACTGTAGAATCATCTCCCGCAGAAGGTGACATTTGGTATAACAATGGTAAGTTTTATCTTGGCACTGATTTAACTTTTATGGGGTCGTGGAGCAGTGGAGGCAACTTAGCCACTGCCAGAGTTTACCCTTCAGGATGCGGAACTCAATCAGCAGGGTTGTGTATGACTGGTCATGTGTCCAGCTCTATTACTTCTACAGAAGAATATAACGGAACTTCGTGGTCGGGTGGTGGCAACGTATCGGTTGGTGGGCGTCATTCATCTGGAGCGGGAACTCAAACAGCAGGACTTTTATTTGGAGGCTATGGCGCACCAAATCAATCCCGTACAGAAGAATACGATGGATCATCGTGGTCAAGTGGTGGTGCTTTGCCTACCGCCTTATCAGGCGCTATAGGAGCGGGAACCCAAACAGCGGGATTGTGTGCGGCAACCGTCGCTTATGAGTACGACGGTACTTCGTGGTCAACTGGCAATTCTTTAACAACTGCCAGAACGACAACTGGAGCAGGAGGAGGGACACAATCAGCGGCATTTGTTGCGGGAGGCACTGCAAGTCCATCTAACGATAACCTCACAGAAGAATATGACGGAACCTCTTGGTCATCAGGGGGGAACTTAACCACTGCCCGAAACTATTGTTGGGGAGCGGGAACGCTATCAGCAGGATTGGCTTTTGGTGGCACTGGGCCACTTAGTTCCACAGAAACTTACGACGGAACATCGTGGTCAGCAGGGGGCAATTTAATAACCGGTCGTGCAGGAAATGCAGGAGCAGGAACTCAAGCGGCAGGATTAACTTTTGCAGGCGATGGGCCACTTAGTTCTACAGAAGAATATAACGAAAGCACAGGTAGTTTTGATGAACTGTTTACAGTATCACAAGGATTATAAAAATGTATTTAATAGCAAAAAATTCAGGCAAAGGATTTATAAAACAGTCCCGCAAATTTAATATCTCTGGATACGTTGGAAATGTATGGAAACTGGATAACAGCACTTATGCAAAGGTATGGGCAGAAGAACAAGAACGCTTTAATGAAGGTAAAACTGTAGATAAAGCGACAGCGCAAACAGCAATTAATGAAGCAACTAATGATGTTGATATTAATGGCAATCCACAGACTCCATTTCAATTATGAAAGCACTAACAATTCTTAATAAAAAAGATCAAAAGGTTTACAACTCTCTCTTAGATGAATGTAAAGATTCGTGGCGTAAGCGCCAAGTATTTCGCACTGAGACAGAGATGCGTCTTTCTGTTTTAAATGAAGGCAAGCATCCAACTGCCGCATCAAAATACTGGCAAGCGGTTCGTGAGCAGTCTGTGTTCTTTGATAATGTAATGGCTCTCAGTTTTGAATACCGAAGAAACATCATCAAACTGGCACAGAAAGAGAAAGAACTGGCAAAAGAAAAAGATGGGCTGGAGTGCGACCTACTTTTGATTGACATTGATGAACTGAAATGGATTGTCGATTCACAGAAACAAGAGGCGCATCATCGAATTCGTGAACTGGAGCATTGGTCAAGAATAAAAGCAGAACTAGATGATGGTTCTTTCGACACTGTTGATCCCAATACCCATCAGCAAGTTTCATTGCCGAAAAAGTTTGAGCATGACATGAAAGCATTGACACCCGGTACATCTGCATCAGAAGCAAGAAACATTATTGGACTCCACGCTACGGCAACTAACTCAAAATATCTGCTAAAAAATGGCAAGTCTGATAAGTTGCTAACTAAGTACTCTAAAGGTTAAAATATGGCATTAGAAAGCGCAAGTTTTATTAGCGGGTTAGTAGACACTAACCCCACAGGTACAGACGCAATTAGTCAGGGTGACGATCACCTTAGATTAATTAAAACTGTTTTAAAAAATACATTCCCTAATGCTGATGAAGCCGTAAATGGTGTTCATACTTCTGCTTCGGCGCCTAGCCCAACTACAGCAGGATTAATTTGGTTTGACACTACAAATAATTTATTAAAAATAAGAAATGAAGCAAACAGTAATTGGATAACTTTAAAAGCGCTAGAAGGCGGGAGTCTTCTTAAAACAACCCACGCTATTCAAGCAACATCATCTACGTTTAGATCAGATACTTATGTAGATGTAGGATGGTCAATTGCTCACACTTGTTTATCTGCTTCTTCTAATTTGTATATTCAAGTTGATGGAATGAATAATATTTTTTCATCATGGGATGGTGGAAGCGATCATCAATATACTTATATTAAGTTAGCAAATACTTCTGGAACTTTAATTACTGGAACTACAGATAACATTCTTATAGGAGATATTAAATCTAAAGTTGATTCTGGACTATCTACAGAAGAATTTGGCTTTGGATTTTCACATCTTTGGAAAGTAATTCCTGCAAATAGACCTAACACACCTAGTGCTATTGGTTCAAATACTTTTGACATTTGGTCAAAACAACCGCTAGCGTCAGCAGGTGGAACTGCTTTTCATAATGGAACAATGATGGTTTGGGAGATTGAAGAATGAATAACGTAACACTTAGCAACATTCTTTGGGCCGCAGTTCCGAATGAAGGGTTTGGTATATATGGGTCAGTAGAAAATGAGTCAGACTACAACAGTAATGTTGTATACAATAACCCATCAAAAAAACCATCATGGTCAACAGTGCAAGCAGGGCAAGCCCCAGAGCAATGGAATGTAGTTGAAGCAGAGCGGAAAGGTAAACTTGTTGCTTGTGACTGGACTGTTCTAACTGATGTTCCAATGTCTAATTCTGAAAGAGAACAGTGGGAAGTATACAGGCAAGAGTTAAGAGATATTACAAAGCAGTCTGATCCATTTAACATTACATGGCCCACGCCACCAAAATAAATGCCACTAATACCTTTTGATAACGTAGGCTCTATAGGAATAATTAAGGATACACCTCCTTACAATCTTCCTCAAGGTGCATGGTCTGACGGCAACAATGTAAGATTCCTTGATAACGGCGTAAAAAAAGTCGCAGGTTACAAGGAAGTGATGGCTACTTGTCCGTTTGCCCCATACTACATTCATCCATACCTAACATCATCAGGCTTGTATTACTGGATAGCCTATGGTGCTACAGACATTGCAGTGTTTACTGGCACTGTATGGGTTGATATTACAAAACAAAGTACCTTAACTTTAAACGGTGCTGTACTGGCAAGTGCGTCTAGCATTACTGTAGATGCAGGAACAGCATTAACTGCTTTGTCTGCTACTGGTACACTAAGGTTAGGTATAGACACTGGAACGGCTAATAAATACGAAGAGTTAACTTACAGTGCTAGAAATACAACGACAGGAGTTATTACTCTTACAGGCACAACAGCGTATGCTCATCCAGATAACTCTGTAGTTTATCCTTCTGGATCAACCGCAACATTAGATAGTGATTACAATACTAATACATCTAGTCGTAGATGGACTGCTACTAACCTTAATGGTCTAGTAGTTGCTACTAACGGATTTGATGCTCCACAGATGTGGCCCTTGTCTGCGGGTATACCTAGCACTTCCACACCATTTAGAGAATTACAGAACTGGCCTACTGGAAATTCATGTAAGTCTATTAGATCGTTTAGAACATTCTTGGTAGGTCTTAATTGGAACAGAGATAACCCAGAACCACGATTAGTTAAATGGTCTACTGAAGCCGCTTATGGTGCGGCGCCTGCTACATGGGATGAAACCGATGCTACATTAGATGCGGGTGAGTATGAGTTATCTGATACGCCCGCAGACATTGTAGACGGACTACCGTTAGGTGACTCATTTTTAATATACAAAGAAGATTCTATTTACATTATGAACTATGTAGGAACTCCTTACATATTTTCATTTAAACTTCTTAGCCCTACTGTTGGCGCATTATCAAAAGAATCTATTAAAGAGTTTGATGGCGGTCATTTCTTTATTGGTAATAGTGATTGCTACATTTGTAATGGACAAACTGTAGTACCTTTGCTACCAAATAAAGTAAGAAGGGCAATGTTTGAAAACTTATCTGGAGATAACTATTTAAAATGTTTTGTTGCGGCAGATTATGTTCGTAATGAAATGCTTGCTTGCTTTCCTAGTTCTGGTAGTGATGTAGTAGACAAAGCCCTTATATGGAACTGGAAAGATAACACTTTCTCATTTAGGGATTTACCAGATACCTCTTACATACATGATGGTATTATAGATATAACAGCAGGTGCCACTTGGAATTCCAGTACAGAAGATTGGGATTTAGGTACAGGTGCATGGGGTGAGCGTAACTACGACAATGTTAAAAAGAATTTAGTATTCTGCGATGTAACCAATACTAAAATATTTCGTGATAGTTTTGGTAACACCAAAGACGGTACTAACATGATATCTTATATAGAACGTACAGGTCTTGATTTAAATGACCCACAGTCTGTTAAGTTTGTATCTGCTGTATATCCTCAGATTGAAGTTTCAGGTAACAATACTGTTAACGTCTATATTGGAAAACAAATAAGCACAGAACAAGGTATTACTTGGGAAGGCCCAGTAGAATTTAATCCTAATACTCAATCTAAAGTATCGTGTCGCGTAAGCGGTAAATACTTTGGTATTAAAGTAGAGTCTACTACTGACATAGATTGGAAACTACATGGTGTAGCATTTGAAGTACAACAACGTGGACTTAGAGGTTTAAGAAGTTATGGCTAATGCTCCAGTTAAAAACATTAAATCAGTTAACAGATGGACACCTAACCCTGCTCCAGTAAATAATGAAAACTTATCTGATTACTTGTTTAGTGAATTAAACAGATTGTCAGATATTATATTTAACTTAGATGTAATGCGATTAGAGCAAACTAACAAAGACCCCGAAAATACTACAATTGGAATTGATAGGGGTAAACCTAGAGATGGTGATATAAGATATGCGGATGGTACGAATTGGGATCCCGGTAGCGGTATTGGCATTTATGCTTACATTGGGGGCAGTTGGACTAAACTCTAATTTGTATGCAGACTATAGGTCTACATTCTTAATAGAAAGAAATAAGTACAGCACATTAGATTGGCTGTCAGATGAAAGCAGTAATCACTGGCGTGACATAGTTATAGAGAAGTTGAACGCTAATGGCGACACACACGCTGATGTAATGGCTAGAAGTTATGACTCTTCGTTTAAAGAGGTGAGCAGTGTTAATAGAGTTGCTTGGCGTGATCGTCTTAATAAGTTGCGTAATAAAAATCTGGCTCCTGTAATGTGGCTTATATCTGATGACAGTCCACAAGCCTACAAGCAGGGACTACAGAATCAGATAGACTATCAGAACCAAGTAGTAGATGCAGTAGATGATCTTGTTAGTCATTACGTTGTATGCCTTGAGTGCGATGAGTATTACTCAGCACAGGAAGTAAACGTACTAATACAGAACCTTAGAAACAAGGGTGTTAACAAGCCTATTGGTGTACACCTAACCCCCGGAGTCAAGCCTGAATACTATGCTCAAGCAGACGTTATCTATTTGCAAACTGGTTTTAACCTGAGTGAGTCACAGTTCAGAAAAAGTATCGAAGAAGCACTTAGGCTTGGTAAGCCCGTTGTCGTATCTGAGTACAACCTCAACGGAACAAGCGCATTGGCAAAAAGGTATGGAGACATTGCTTGTTCGTACAAGGGAGTTGTGGGAACTGGAAACGGTAGAGGATCAGCAACCTGCGAAACAATGCAGTGGGATCAAGGACAAACAACCAAGTCCGAATGGGACAGATGGGAAGACTTCGTAAAGAAAAACGATCAAGAGTTATATATATTTGCATTGGCACTGGTTACTGTTAGTGCGGCTAACTTAATTGACCTGCCATTTATGGCTACGTTTAACTACGCTACAGAAAACTATTATGAGTTAATGATGGTTAAACCTGTTACAGAAACTATAGATACTGGTGTAACAATTCGTAATGACGGTAAGGTAATGGTATTTGGAAACTGGAGATTTAAGTGAAGGCAGGTGTTGTTGGTATAGATTATATACCTAAATTATGGCATCGTATTGCACCAATGCTAGAAAAAGTTGTTAAACATAGCGAGGGTGAATTAACTACGGATCATTATTTAGACTATTTAATGGATGATGAAATGCAATTATGGGTAGCAATAGAAGATAATAATATTGTAATGTGCATGGTTACTCAATTTATTAATTACCCAACTAAAAAAATATTAAGAGTTTTATCTATCTCTGGAGAAAGGTTTAAAGAACTGCATAGTAAGTTTAATGGGATGATAGAAGAATTTGCACTTGAAAATAACTGTTCCGCTCTTGAGTTATGGGGTAGAAAAGGATGGAAAAAAATGCTAACAGATTGGAATGATTCATATATTGTCTATACTAAAGACTTAAAAGAGAGGATGCACTAATGAGCGGAGGAATATTAGGCAATAAAAAAATGTCGCCAGAACAAAGGGGTCAAATTGATTCCGCAAATGCAATGAAGCCCACTAATTTTACTACTCCGCATGGTAGCCAAAATGTAAATAATCCAAACTATGCTGATTACGTTAGGCAAAATCCTGACTTAATGGCTAATTATAATTTGCATTGGAAAAGGGGCGCAGAAAAACCTTTATCTCAAAACAATGAGGGTATATCTCTTTCAGAGTTTGGCGCTATGCACTGGAATAAATCGGGAAGAGCCGAAGGCAGATCAATGCCCGGAGTAAGTTCTTCAAGGCCCGAAGAAGAATCAGGCGGTGGTGGATCATCTGGGTACGGTGGTAGCGGTTGGGGAACTCAATTAACAGGCAACATATACCATCCTCAATTGGTACAGGAATACTCAAGACCTGACATGGTTCCAGTAAAGGGTTTGCTAGACCCAAGAAATCCTTTAAGTTATATTGGTGACGGAGCATTATATCAACCCGGAACTGTACAATCTGCCGCATTTGCTCCAGATGGAATAGTAGGTTATCAGCCACCAGAATTAAGTGTCGGTATGCCTAGAATGGTGGGGAATCCTTATGGATCATTAGAACTTCCAGAAGGGTGGGAAGAATTATTATCTGGCTTTGAAGAAGAGGAAGAAGAGCCTGAATCACCATCAGTAGAAGAAATTAATTAAAAGAGGAATATAAAATGGGCGCAGGATCAACACAAGTTTCAACATCGAGTACGGCTCCTTGGAAGGGACAACAAAAATATCTTTTAAAAGGATTTGATAAAGCGGAAAGTGTATTCAATACTATCCCAGAATATTACCCCGGAGAAACTGTTGCAGGGTTTGACCCAATGCAATCTCGCGCTCAAGATATGGCCTCTGATTATCTACAAGGGCCAAGAGCGCAAGCACAACAGAACTACGCTGAAGGTGCATTGCTTCGAGGGTTATCAGGACAGACAGGATTTAGCCCAACCCAGACTTCTGATTTACTAGCGGGTAATGTACGCACAGGAGAGGGCACACCTTATGCGGCAATGGCTGACGCATTATCTGGTGACGTTGTTGATAAATTGCAGGGTAGTGTATTGCCCGGAATTAGACAGCAACAAGTAATGTATCAACCCGGAGGTTCAAGTAAGGCCGCACAACAGCAAAACAAGGCTGTGACTGGAGCGGTTAAGCAAGGGCTAACAACTCCTCTTGCAAATATGTACAGCAACGCTTACCAAACCGCACAGGGCATGAGACTGCCTGCGGCACAGCAAGCAATTAATATGCAGACTAGCGCAATGGGTCAGTACCCATCTATCATGTCTGCTCCTCTTAATATGTATGGTGCGCTTGGAGACATCGGAGCGCAACGTAGAGCGTTAACTCAGCAGACTATGGACGCTGATATGGCTAGGTATCAGTATCAAGCCACAGCACCACAACAGGCTCTTGCTAACTACATTGCCGCTATACAGGGTAATTACGGTGGAGAGACTGTGCAAACAAGTCCCGGACCTTCTGGCATGGATCAACTTGGTCAGGCTGTTGGTATTGCGGGTAGTCTTGCAACATTAGCAGGTTCAGATATAAGAATAAAAGAAAACATTACGCCCGAAGGTAGTAAATGGAAAGGTCTTAATGTTTATCATTATAATTATATTGGCGATGATACTCCACGACGAGGTGTTATGGCACAGGATGTAGAGGTTATATATCCAGACGCAGTGCATGACATTGATGGAATTAAATACGTCAACTACGGAGCAATCTAATGGCGGCAGGTATGCAAACTAACGTAGGCAATCTTGGCGCAGGGATTAGACCAACTCAGGCTATGACTGGAATGGCTAAACCGGGAACTGCTGTAGCAGGAACTGCTGTAAGCGGTGTGCAAACTGGCGCCCCGTTTATGGCTAATCAAAACTCTCCAATAGAATGGATCAATGCTTTAACAGATCAATCAGTAATACGCTCTGGGTTACATCCTTCAATAGAATCTGGATATGGAATTAACGATGTTAGCAAAATGAAACCTGCGGATCCAGAAACTTTTACCTCCGCAGAATTAACAGAGTTACAAACAGAGTTCGATAGGCACGAAGAATTAAGGCTAGCACAGCAACAGCAATTTGCAGAACTTGCACAAGGCTCTGGTCAACGCGCTACAGCACCAAGTGCCAGTAGAGTGGGCGGTGGAGGTGGAGGTCAAATGACCCCATTAAATCCTGCGGCAATACCCAAGAGAAATGATGATATTTTAACTGCGCCTTTCCTTGGTAGATGGAGAAACAGATGAGTGAATTAGATTTAAGTTCTTTTGATACATTTGATACGCAACAGATGAGGACTGATTTATCAGCACCTCAACCAGTAAGTCAAGCGGTTTTAGATGCTAGAAAGAAAACAGCATCAATGGTCAAGCAGTACAATGCTATGAATCTTTTTATGGGCGCTATGGGAAAAAGAACTTCAGCACCTATGTCTATGCCTACATATGATGATAGCACAGGATCGTCAACAGAATCAATGAAGCAGGTTAACAACGCTGTTAACACTGAGTTAATACAATCCCTATCTAAACTACAAGAACAACTTGGAAGACCTTTAACAAGAGATGAGATTCCCTCTATTATTAAAGCGTTTAACATGGGGCCATCACAGTTAAAAACTGTTGATGATATGTTTCCATACATAGGTCTTACTAGAGAACAGCAGTCAAAACTAGAAAAAGAAAAAAGCGATTTAAATGTTGCGGAAGCGGTTGATGACACAATACAAACTCATCGCTCTTTAATTTCTAATTCTGATCCAGAGTTTATTGGAAACAGAATAGAAGAAGCGGTTTATGATATATACAATGATAAATCCCTTAACCCTGCTGAAAAACAAGCGGCGGTTGATAAAGTTTATGATGAATTTGAAGAGATGTATAATTTAAATAAATCTGTTAGGGGTGAACTAAGACAGCAAAAATCAGATCAACGCGCTATGGTTGATAAAGCAGTGGAGTCTGGTCAGAACATTACTATAAATCAACTTACCGAAAAAGCAATTGAGCGATTAAATGCGGGAGAATCTTGGGAGCAAGTTAATCGAGACTTGATAGATCAGGCTCAGGGATTCTTAAAAAATAAAGATATCATGGCATCTTTTGTGTCAAGACTAAAAGCGTTAAAACCAGAAGATAAAAGAACAGCGGCTCGTAAAAGTTTTGATGAGGCTCAAAGTATGCTGTCTTCTTCGGAAAATAGAATTTATAATGTTGATAGCGTTATCGCAATGGAAATGGAAAAGGCAAGCCAAAACCCTTTAATGTACCAATTTACTGGCCCACAAAACGAGGCTATGGCAATTGAAAAAACATTTTATAATCTTAAACTTTCAGACCCAGACGCAATAGATGAGGATCAGTTTAGATCACAGTTTAATGAATTTAAATTAGGAATTCAAAACCTTACTCAAGAAGAACAAAAAATGCAAATTCAAGAAGTAATGTCTAGAGCATCTAAAGAATTACAACTTCCAGAAAGGCTTTTGTATTACATTGTATACGGAAGAAAAGGGTATACACAATTAGTTAAAGATGGAAAATATTAATGACTGATTACAGTGGTATTTTTAATCCAGTAGGAACTATAAAAAAAGTTGTAGAACTAGCGGATGAAGAATCTGGAGGAATGTATAGCGACATCTTTAAAAAAGGTGCAGGTATGGCTATGCAAGGAGGAAAAGTTGTTGGGTCAGAACTAAGCCGTCTTATTGCCCCCCTTGATAAAGGTAGAGGTGCTGTTTCTGGCGCTAGGGTAGAGGCTTTTAGCACCCCTTCTGTAACTGATGAAAGGTCTTTTAACGAAAGAATTGTTGATGCCGCTAAAGAGGGTTGGGACAATCCACAGTTTCCTAAAGTTCCCATCCCAGAAAGGTTTGAGGATACCGCTATTGGTAAAGTGGGTGAAGTCGGCGGTGGTTTTGCGGCAAGCGTTTTGGAAGACCCTTTGACTTACACTCCGGGCGCTGTAGTATCTATTCCATTTAGAGTGGGTGCGGCTCTTTTACAAGCCGTAAGTAAAACTAAA
>Ga0208669_1000402_pt1 | contig 17333 bp, 9 predicted proteins | sample 21_taG_FD_184095 | JGI IMG/M metagenome (GOLD analysis project Ga0208669, IMG submission 184095) | Marine viral communities from the Subarctic Pacific Ocean - 21_ETSP_OMZ_AT15319 metaG (SPAdes) (version 2) | ecosystem: Environmental > Aquatic > Marine > Oceanic | place: Pacific Ocean | collected...
GAAATAGTTCAAGTAATGCGTAATAAATCTAAATGGATTAAAAGTTAAATAAATGGCAGAAGTTAAAAATGCTTTTATAAAGTCTAAAATGAATTTAGATCTTGACGCACGTTTAGTGCCTCAAGGCGAATACAGGCAAGGTTTTAATATACAGGTTAGTAAATCCGAGGGCGATGACGTTGGAGCATTAGAAAATGTATTAGGAAATTTTTTATTACCCGAAGGAGATTTTCAATCTTTAGAATCAGGCTCTGCTAACTTGCAAGCAATAGGATATATTGTAAATCCTGTAAATGATACTGCATATATTTTTTTAACTACTAATACAGAAAACATATATAATTCCGCGGCGGGTAATTTTATTTATGCTTATAACACCTTAACTCAAAAATCTTTTAAAATAGTAGAAGGAGCATTCTTAAATTTTTCTACAAAAAGCCCTATATATGGTATTAATATAGTTGAAAATTTATTATTTTGGACAGACAATAGAAATCAGCCTAGAAAAATAAACATTGAAAAGGAGCTAGGCTATTATACTACGGAAGATCATGTTTCAGTAGCTAAATTTGCACCTTATGAAGCTATAAATTTATATCAAGAAAGCTCTATATCAGGAGATTACGAAACTACAATGAAAGATGTGGTTAGTCCTAACTTGCCTGATGGTACAAGTAATCCTTATGAACAAGTTAATTATCCAGGAGATCCTGATTATTTAGAAGATAAATTCGTGCGTTTTAGCTACAGATTTAAATTTGATGACAATGAATATTCTGTTTTAGCGCCTTTTACACAAGAATGCTTTATACCAAAGCAAGATGGCTATTTTATGCCAGGCAATGAAGAAGAAACTTTTAGAAGTACTATAGTAAATTTTATGGAAAACAAAGTAAATGAAATTACTTTATATATTCCACTTCCTAAAACTGCTGATAATACTTCACAAATTACAGGAAGCACTTTATTCAATAGCTTAAAAGTAACTGAAATTGATATTTTATATAAGGAATCAGACGCTCAGGCTGTTCAAGTAGTAGATACTTTATTAGTAAATAACAATTTTGAAACAGCTAATTCAGGATCTACAATAAAATATATTTATCAATCTTTGAAACCTTATAAAACTTTGCCTGAGGCAGATTTAATTAGAGTTTACGATAAAGTTCCTGTTAAAGCTTTATCTCAAGAAATTTCAGGAAATAGAGTTATTTATGGCAATTTTCAAGATAAACATAGCCCAATTTTTAGAAATTTAGAAGGTCAAGATACTTCTCAATTAGATTATCAAGTTGGCGCTTTTGATAAATCCTCCTTTAATTTAACAGAAAACTATACTAGTGAAGTAGAATATCCTAATAGCACATTAAAGCAAAATAGGAATTACCAAGTTGGGATTATAGTTTCAGATAGATACGGAAGATCATCTACAGTGTTATTATCACAATTTTCTAGTGCGTCTACACCGGCAAGTGTAGGACCTGGAACTTTTGCTGCTTCAACTCATTTTCATCCTTATAGAATTGGAACCGACACTGCTGTTACTTCTTGGCCGGGGGATTCTTTAAAAATATTATTTAATAGTCCTATTGCACCTTCCTCCGGAGCGGGTATACCAGGCTTGTACGAAGGATCAGCTACTGGCTCAAGCTATAATCCTTTAGGATGGTACAGCTATAAAGTTGTAGTTAAACAATCTGAACAAGAATATTATAATGTATATTTACCTGGAATTTTAAATGGCCCACCGAATGGCGTGACTACTGATGATCCGGCTGGCACAGTTGGCTTTATTACATTAATTAATGATAATGTAAATAAAGTTCCTAGAGACTTGTCTGAAGTAGGTCCTGAACAAAAACAATTTAGAAGTTCAGTACAATTATTTGGAAGAGTTACTCCTGACGCGGCAGGTCCACCTACTTATAACGAACAATTTTACCCAGGAATTCAATCTAATACAGTAATTACTATTGCAGAAGAAGATGATTTGTTTGGACAAAGTGTTACAGATATGTATGACACGACGTCTAATCCTTTAGCTGGAAGAATATCACAAATAGCATCAAAGCCTATAGGTTCAGTTGGGGCTTCTGGTGCATATAATTTTTTATTAAGTGTATTTGAGACAACCCCTGTTGAATCAAGATTAGATATATACTATGAAACATCTACTAGCGGTTTAATATCAGAATTAAATGCGGCTATTGAACAAGGAGGAACAACTAATGCCAACGGCGCAACCACTCATCAAACAACTTTTAATGAAAATCAAAGTCACATCGATAGTAGTGGAGCTGCAATTAATGTAGAAGTTACTACAACCGCGTGGGCCCCTATTATTTTTGGCGAGGCTGCAAATCAAGATTTGCCAGCTAATAGATTAACGGCATCAATAGCTAGTGTTACAAGTTTAAGTGATGAAGAAAATAAATCTACTTTTTTTACTGTAGTTGCTGAACCTGCTCCAACCGCTCCTTATAATTCCCAGGATCCAAATACCTGGTATAAATATAAAATATTAAGTACTAAAGATTTTTATTATAGTCCAGGTGCTGAAACACAAAAAATATATACTGTTGTAGTAAATTTTACAGATGTTAATGGCGTTGGTGTAGGATCAGCAGAATTTACATTTCCTTTGGCAAATACTTCACCCATTTTTAAAACTTATACTATACTTAATAAGCCAACCGTAAGTATAGACCCTCTTCCTAGCAATCTTACTTTACAGTTTACAGAAGGAACCACGGGAACATTGGTTACATTTACAGGTGTTAATGGTGCTGCAGATTCTATTGAAGAAATAAAAAATTTAAGTTGGTCAATTATTTCTCCAGCTAATCAAACTATATTTAATATAAATGCTGCTGGCGAATTATCTACTAGTCAAACTTTGACTGGTCCTTTTCCTATAACAATTAGGTTACAAGATGCTGGTGGCCCCAGTGATGCTACAGATTTACCTCTTACTGTTTTATTTGGTAACGAACCTATAAATGCTGAGTTTGGTTCAACTAATGAATATGGCTTAACACTTGCTACTTCAGGAGGTGAGTCAGGCGCTGTCTATTTTGTAGATGATATTGATAATGCTGCGGGGAGTTATTCTTTGCCCGGCGTTCTAGGGGGTAGTAATAATGATATAAGAGCACCTTATCCTGAATTAGAACTCAGCGTTAATGCGCCAGATAACACTACGGGCGGTTATGAATCAGCTCCAACTTCCCCGGGGTGGGTTGTTCCTCAGTGTACTAATTTTACTATGTTAAACACAAATTACAATTCTATAAATCAGCAAGCTGGCGGTGCTAATGGGGCTGCACTAACCCAAGCAGATGGGGGCTTAAAACAAGGCACAGCTTTTATAGGAGTTGAAATTACATTTAACCAGCTAGACGCCGGGCTCGAAGGTTTAACATCAAGCGATTATCCTTTATTAATGTACCCTATTTATTTACAATATAGGCCTTCAGGAGGAGGTAATAGTTGGGTTACAGCTACAGATATTGAAGGTAAAGCAATTAATTTTGGGGGTTCTCAAATAAATAGAACTAACTTTGATTTCGCAAATTCTGTAGGTGGTCATGGTATAATAAACCAAAGAGATTTACCTGCTTATTTTCAATCAACAAGAGTTAATAGTTCTAGCTTTTCTACTAATATTTCAAATACAGATTGTTTAGAAGCAAATACGCAAGTAAAAGAACTTAATGGAGATACTCGGAACGCTGTTGCAAGAAAAACTTTTGTTGTAGGTAAATCACCTTATAATGGAATAGCCAGTAAGTTCGGAGATTATAGATTAATTGTGCGTTATCCTTGGGGCATGGTATTTGCGTCTAATAATCCTATAGTAGTAGGATATGGCTCAGGTGAATGTCCTGCCAATGGATTTAATATTATGAGGATGGTAAGCGCTTCGGCTTTCTTTGGAGATTTTTATTATCCTTCTTTTTCAGGGGCAAGTGGTATATATTCTTATCAATACAGAGTAAGTAATTATGCTACAAATGATGCAAAAACAGCATCTACGCAATCTGCAAATCAAACTCTTTATGCCCGAGAATGGCATATGAAATACGTAAGTAAATTTTATACAAATGCAGAATTAACCACCGAGTGGGTTCCTAATAATGCTGGTTGGTTTGTTTATGTGCCAGGAAATAATACTACAGATATTAATGCTCTTTATGGAACAGATTATTCAAATACTAGTTCAACTGGCAACCCTGGTTTAACGCAAGATATACACAGAAGATGGGTAGCATACTTTGATAGCACAGGATTAAAAAGTTTAGCTAATTCAAATTATCCTTCTTTGGCTATGGAATACCAAGGTTGGTAATTAAATTTATAAATAAATAAGTAATAATATATTATGCCAGCAGTTATAGAAGTAAAATATTTTAACAGCTTTGTCCTAAAAAAAGTTTTAAGCCCAGCTCCAACATCTATTCCCGTTTGGAATGGATCATTTGGTATACCCGCAAGCTTAGGTGGGTATCCCGGGTCCGCTGAAACTAGTGACAGTAATATTACTGATAAAAATTGGATAATTGAAGAATCTAGAATTAGAGGAGGATATAATAATACGTCGGTTAGTTTTGGCCCTAAAGCATATTTAGTTGAAGAAGAACCTAATGCAACATTTAGAACAAATTCTTTAATATACTCGGGTATATTTAATTCCAGTACTGGTATTAACGAAACAAACGTATTCAGTGTAGGTACGGATATAACACGTAGTTTAAATCCTGCTCATGGCTCGATACAAAAGCTTTATGCTCAAGATTATTATTTAACTATATTCCAAGAAAATAAAGTTAGCAGAGCGCCTATTAATAAAAATGTAATATATTCTGCAGAAGGTAATCCTACTGTTACAACAAGTAATATGGTTATAGGTGAGCCACAAGCTTATGCGGGTAATTTTGGCATTAGCAGAAATCCTGAGAGTCATGCTGTTTACGGATTTAGACAATACTTTACAGACAAAGACCGAAATGCAGTACTAAGGTTATCTAATAACGGGTTAGAAGAAATACAACGTTATGGCATGTATGACTTTTTTAGAGATAAATTAAGCGAGTTAGATCAAGGCGAACCTTTTATTGCGGGAAAAGCAATAGGCATGTGGGATATTTATAATAAACAATATGTTATATCGCTTCAAACAGCCAATGCGTCTTTTACTACCAACGCCCTAGGCGAGCCTGAAACTAATAAATATTTTACGTTATCTTTTGATGATGATATAAATGGATGGAATAGCTTTTTTAATTATAAGCCCGCTTTAGGATTTAGTTTAAAAAATTATTTTTATACTGTAAATAATGGAACATCATCTTCTACAGCTGCTGCGTTATATCAACATAATTCTAATGCTCCAGGTATTAACAGAGGAAATTTTTATGGCGTAGATAATGATTCTAATATTACGTTTATATTTAACCCTAGACCTAGTATGTCTAAGGTATTTAAAACAGTAAATTACGAAGGGAGTAACGGCTGGCAGGTAAATAGCATTAAATCAGATTTTACCGGTATTGGAGTTGCAGATACAGCCCCTGACTTTTTAAATTTTGCTACAACAAATACTCAAGATACAAGTGCTTTAATATACAGCTATAATCAAGGGGCATATGATAATTATGGCAATCAATTTCCAACACGATTAATACCGCCAATAAATAGAGCGGGTTTTACCAGAAAAGAAAATAAATATATGGCTAATATAGTTAATAACAGTGTAGTTGCCCCTGGTGAAGTAAAGTTTGGCAATCAAATGAGCGGTATTAAAGGTTACTTTACAACAGTTACAATGTCTACTGATACTGTTACTGATTATGGTGGCCCAAAAGAATTATTTGCTGTATCTTCGGAATACGCAGCGTCAAGTTATTAAATTATATGGAATTAAAAATTCGTAAACTTACAGAAAATGATTATTCTCTTTTAGTCTCTTGGTGGAAAAAATGGAAATGGCCTGTTTTACCTAAAGAGTTTTTACCTAATAACGGCACAGGAGGCTATATGATAGAAAAAAACAATGAGCAAATAGTCGCGGGGTTTACTTATTTAACATCTAATTCAAAGGTAGCATGGTTAGAATGGATTATTTCGAACCCTGAGTATAAAGAAAAAGATAGAGATGAAGCTGTAGAATTATTAATTACAACTTCAGAACAAGTTTGTAAAAAATTAGGATATAGTTTTATGTTTTCTATAGGTAGAAATCAAAATTTAATTAATAAACATAAAAAATTAGGTTGGAGTGTAGATAATACAAGATCACACGAATTAGTAAAAAAAATAAATTAATATGGCAGCAGTAACAGCAGCAACAGTTTTAACAGCATCAGCAATAGGTGCAGCGGGATCAATTGGAGGATCAGCAATATCAGCTCATCAACAAAAACAAGCTGCTAAAGGCGCTAGAAATGAAGCTAACCGCTTAAAAAATGATATTGCAGAAATTGAAAAAGCTAGAGAAAAAAATAATCCTATAGTTAACCCTTATGCTAAGGTAGAAGATTTATCAGGAATGATTCAAGATTTGTCTGGAATGTTAAGTAATCCTTTTGACAATTTAGGCGTTGCTACTAAAGCAGCAGAAATACAAATGGAACAAACAGATATTGCTTTAGCTAATACTTTAGATTTACTAGCTTCTACAGGCGCGAGCGCAGGTGGGGCTACCGCTTTAGCACAAGCTGCCGCAAGAAGTAAGCAAGGCGTAGCTGCTAGCATAGAGGCGCAGGAAGCACAAAATGAAAAACTTAGGGCGCAGGGAGAAGCACAGCTTAATCAACAAAAAATGGCTGAAGCTACCAGAGTGCAGGGGGCTTTATTTGGAGAAGCTACACGGCAGCAACAAGCGGACGTGCAAGGCGAAATGTTTATGTATCGCGAAAAAGATAATAGGTATTTAGAGCAACTTGACAGAAAGCAAGCGCAATTAACAGGGCAACAACAAGTGGCTGCTCAAAGAAAATCTGATGCTGCTAATATAATGGGAGCAGGAATATCTGGTGCCGGAAATATTTTAGCCAGCGGTTTAACAAGCGCAGCGACGATGGGAACTAGTAATAATCCTAAAATTAATACAAATAAACCCTTAACAGAGGCTTACGTTTAAAAATATAATTATGGCAAGTACATACAGAAGTCCAGAAACGGTAGTAGTATCAGAAGCGGGCCCAGCGGTTAAAATTTTAGATTCTTTTTCTAATAATTTTGTTAAAGCTGCTAGTGATATTGTTAAAATTAATAATGAAAAAGTTAAAAAAACTAGGGCGGAGCAAGCCGCTTTAGTTAAAAGCATATATATAGACCCTGAAAAATTTCTTGAAAGATTACAAAAAGCAGGAGCTGAAGAACAAGAGTATAAATTGTTTAATGATTTATTAGACAAAAATGCTAATATGCAATTAAAAATTGAAGCTGGTCTTTTTGATAAAAGTGATTATAAGTATTTAATGAGTGAAAAAAATAAAACCTTAACTCAATTAAATTCAATGGTTGGTTTGGCTGCAGATGGTACTGCTAAGTCAGTTAAATATAAAGAAAATTATTTAGATAATTCAAAAAATTTAAGTAGGCAAGGCTTTCAATCAGCTTTAGATAATGATTATATAAGCGCTATGAATATTTATTCAGGCACAAATCCTACTAATGCTTTTGAAACATATTTTCAAGGGGACACTCAAATGATAAAATTTTCAGGCAAAGAATTTGAAAAAGGAGAATATATTATTCCCCTTAAAAGTCTTTTAGCTTATGAGCCTATGATGGTTCCTGAGTTTAATAAAGAGGTAACAGAGCTAGCTACTGGATGGCTATTAGAAAAAGACGGATCATTAACTAAAGATGCTAAAGCAATGACTGAAGACGACTATTTAGGCGAATGGTCAAATATAATTGACACTGTAACTAAAGGATATGCCGGCAATTTACCTCAAATAAAAAGCCTTGCATTAGAAGTAGTGGGTATGAAGGAAGACGATATTTTTTCTTTAGACATTAATACAGGAATTCCCGGAACAGAAATAAGTGATGAAGCATTATTAAAAACTGCGGCGGCCGCTAATAAGTGGGCTCGAGACACTATGCTTATCCCGCCACATATTTATGAGCCCCCTAAGCCCGTTGAACCTTCTGCGTCAGATAAAGCATATACAAGAAATTTAGAAAAACTTTCAGAAGATTCAAACACTTGGCAGACTACGTTTGGGGAAAAGAAAGGTTTATTTAATATAGGCAAAAATAAAGAAGGAGGAGTCTTTGTTGGCAAAGTAAAAATATTTAAAGACGCGCCCGACCCTGAAAATCCTGACAAAACAATAAGAGTACTTGATGAAAATTTTATAAGAGCATTAAATAATATAGGTCCCGGATATAGTGTAAAAAGTACACCTGGAGATGCTGGCATTGAAGCTATAATTCAAGGTGGTACTTCGGGAGGAACTTTGTCTATAGTGGATGGTGACAACGCAATAAACTTTATTGAAAAATTATTTAATTATGAATTTAAAAACTATAAAGGATATAAAACGCAAATGGCTAAAGACTATGCTCAGCAGTTTATAGATGCTTATAAACCTGTTTTACCCTCAAAAGATGAATAAATTTTAATTATGTATAAATATAAAGATTATAACTATTCTTTAAAAGAAGTTCAAGATGCTGCAGATAAAGAAAAATTATCTATAGACGAATATATTAAAGAATTTAATATAGAAAAAACCGATCCCGATCCCGATGAAGAGGGAAAGGAAACCCCTTCACAGGAGACAGTGGATGCAGCTGTGGAGGTAAGCGATACGGCATCCAAATTGGAAACTTCTTCATTGGAGTTAGCAAATCCAAAGCTAACTAATTTTGAAGCTTATGAAGATTTTGTAAGCGCTCCCAGTAAAGTTACACCAGAAGGGCAAATAGAATTAAGACAGCGCAAAAGAGAAGATGGAAGTGAAGAAATATTTGATCCTGTTGAATTAGAAGAAGTAGTTGTAACAGGAGAAAAAATAGAAACTGACGCGGCTGATGCTTTAGTTAAATTAGAAATTGAGGATTATAGAAGCCCTGCTGAAAAATTAGTTAAACGATTAGCGGAAGGAGCCGCCCCTCAAGATCCCGCTACCATGTCTACCGTGCGTAGCATTTATAATACTACAATAAATGCATTAAATCAGTTATCTAGCGTGGATGAAAAAGCTGAGTTTTTAGGAGCGTTTATTAGTAGCGACATAGATTTAATATATAATATATTTGGGGAAAAAGCTGGCAAAAAAATATTAAAAGAAAATCAAAAAAGACTTTCTAAAGCTAGTAAGCGTTTTGATGAAATTAATTCTTATTCACTACCTACTATTGGATTTACCGATATACCAGAAAGAAAAGGGTTTACTGGCAAATTAGGTGGAGGCGTGGCGGGAGCATTAAATGCTTTATCAGCGTTTGGAACATCTATTGCTATTTCAGCTCCAACTTTTGGTGTAGGTTTAGCTTCTGATATGATTGCTGGGTCTGTAAAAACTTTTAATGATAATAAAGCGGCTAGACTAGGAATTTCTTTTGATGAATTAATTAAACAAGGCAAAGGTGATCTTTTTGTACCCGCAGCATTAGGCGTGTTTGGCTACGGCTTAGAAAGAGCTGGTATAAAGGGAGTAAGTAATTCAATTAATGCAATGTCAAACCCCGCAAAAAAAGGATTATATAGTCTTTTGAATGCTGGAGGTAAAGAAGGAACTACAGAATATTTACAAGGAGGTGTAGAGGTTTTTAATGAAGCATTAGGTCAAGGCAAAAATATTGATGAAGCTGGCAATGTAGTTTTTAATTATTTAACGTCTAAAGAAGGTTTCGAAAATTTATTGCAAGGTGCTTTTGGCGGAGTTGGTATGTCAGCTGGCGGTAGATTTGTAAAAGCTGCTAGCGCAATAAAAACACCCGCGGAAAATCAAGAAATTGCAAATTTAGTAACAGAGTATTCATCGTTAGAAGATCAAAAATATAAAAGAAGCTTAACACAAGAAGAAAGAGACATTCTTATTAAATCGCAAGATAACATTAAAATACAGCTTACTTCACAGATTAAAAAAAATAATGTGTTAGTTGCTTCTATGAATGAAAATCAAATTGATAATATTAATAATAATTTAGATTTAATACGTAGTATACAAAAGCAAGAAAGAGCTATTAATGAAAGTGGTAATTTAAGTGAAGAAGCAAAAGCTTCTGCGTTAAATCAATTACAAAAAGATAAAAAATTAGCTCAAGATCAAATATTTAACGAAAGAAATCAAGCGGAACGTAGGGCCGCTAATATTAATAAAATTAAACAATTAGCCGAAACAGAACAAAATTTAGAAATTCAAGATTTTGCTACAACTGCAGAAGTAGAACAATATTTAAAAGAAAATAATATTGCTAAAGGCCAAACTAAAAAAGCGGCTAATCAACAAGGGTTTTTTGTTCAAAGATCTGGTCAAAAAGATTTAATTGTAATTAATCGTCAACAATCTAACAAAGACAATGCGGTTAACGTTGCTGCCCATGAATATCTTCATTATATACTGTCTAAAATGATAGCTAAAGATTCTGAAGCTGCAAATAAATTAGGTAAATCTTTAGACCAATATTTAAATAAAATAGACAGCGAGCAAATAGAATCAAGTCAATTTAAACAAAGGCTAGAGCAATATAAAAACTTACCTGAAGCAGAAAAAAATGAAGAAGTGTTAGCTTTGTTTTCAGATGCTTTAGCACAAGGTGATTTAAAATTTGATACTAATATATTTACAAATATAGGAGATGCTACCCGGCGATTTTTTCAAGATTTAGGTGTTAGTATAAAATTTAATAAAGGTAAAGACGTTTTTAATTTTATACAAGATTATAATAAAAGTGTTGAAGAAGCAAGATTAACTGAAGCTCAAAGAAAATTAATAGAAGCTGACGATAGTAGTGCAGTTAAGCAAGCCGAAACGGTAATTAAAAAATCAAGGTCTGAAGAAGCATCTAATAAAGTTCAAGAACTATATGAACAAAAAGGTGTTAATGCAGCTGTAGAAATAATAGAACAGTTTAAGCCTATAACTAATAAAATAGTAGAGCAACGTAAAAATGCACCTGGTTTTGACAGACAATTACTTACTGATGAAATTGAAACAGGTGCTGGTGGTATATTTGATTTAATACAAGCATATGACCCCACCTCTAACGTTCCTTTAGCTGCATATATTAATAAATTTTTACCTGTAAGAGCTATTACAGCATCTCGTAGAATATTAGACGAAGAGTTTGCAAGCGATATTACAGAAGCGCCTCAGGTAGCTGCTGAAGCCGCTCTTGAAGTAGAGGCCGAAGTCGCACCTGCTAAAGCTAAAAAACAAGTTAAAAAAGAAACACTTAGTGCAGAAAATCAACAAGCGCTTGAAGACGTTGTTGCGGATTTAGAATTAACTGAAGACGAACTTACTTTTAAAACATTACCGAATGCTGCAATAGAGGTATTTGCTAAACAAATTGGTATACCTGCTAAAAAGTTTGCTGGTAGCTCTAATTTTACACAAGGAGAACTTGGAGCGGTAATAAACTTTATTGAAGAAAACATAGATATTATTAGGCAAGCTTTGCCCCAGGCGGCTGTTTTAGAAGGAGCACCTATTAGTGAAGGTCTTATAGGTACTGCAACTGGTGTACCTAATAACTTATTAAAAGACCCTAATTTATATACACGTAAGGAAAGAACTACAAAAAAGGCAGGGTTAGTACCTTATGAAAAAAATAAAGGTATTGACAATAGTTCAATTCTAAAAGCTATAGGTATTATTGAAGGTAAAAGAACTGCCGGGCCTAGGAATAAACAAGCTCAAACAGCTAAAGGATTAATTAATGTACTCGCTAAATTTGCCACAAACCAAGAAGTGCGGCAGCAGAAAGATTTAACTCCTCAACAAAAAACTGATATTGAAACTGGCAAAGGAAGTAGATTATTATACAGTCTAAACACTAAAGGGGACGGAACTTGGGAGCAAAACCCATTAAATCCATTGGACAATAAAAGTAAAATATATCCTTTTAAGGTAGGACAAGTAGATTATGAAATAACAACATTTCAACAAAGCTTTGAAGATAATGGTTATGATTTTGAGCTTTTTGACGGAAATGAACTTGAAGAAAAATTTATTAAAGATATTGCAGATGATAATAACTCTTTAAGTTTAGTTTTTGCAGATGTGGATACCGGAGCTACACAGACAACAGGAGTTGCAAAAGATGGACTTACTAACCAATTTAAGGTTTTTGGTATTGTAGCTAATAGCACTATAGATTTAATTAAAAAAGAAAAATTAAATTCTATAACATTTAGTGGTAGAGGAGAAAATAGAAAAAGATTATACGAAGCCATGGTTCAAAAATTTAAAAAAGAACTAGGCTGGGAAAGTTATAATTATGAATTAGAAGATGGGGAAAGTGAGGCTTATATAGTTTATGATCCTGAAGTTTTTATTAATCCAGAGGTGTTTGATAATAAAATCACAAATCCCGCTACTATTAAATATTCTTATAATATAAATGACAAAAATTGGCCTAAAAAGAAAAAAGAAATAATTAAACAAGGTGGTATTGCTCAAGAATATTACGGAGACGTTAAAAAAACTGGTGGTTCAATTCGCCCTAGTGATCTTATAAGTGCATCTACATTTTTTACAAATAAAAAAAATAAAGAAAAAACACAAAATGAGGTATTAGAAATAAGAGAAAAATTTATAAAATATAAAACTAAAAATAAAAAAAGTTTATTAAAACCAGGCGAATCATACAAATCGCCTCAAACAATTTATGGTAACTCAGCTAAAAGTATAAAAGAAAATATTAAAAATGGGAGCATTTTTAAAAATACTAAAATATATACTAGAATATTTGATGATTTTTGGATGACTACCCATAAAATGTTACAAGAAAAGCCTGAAATGTATGATTTTGCAAAAAATATGTTAAAAAATTCTAATAACAGCGTAAGCCATCCTCACAGATTAGGTGCTGTATTTAGTGGAGTTGATTTTAATGCAAAATATAATCCTAAAGGTTTTATAAACGACAATGGGAATTTTATTGCACCGGGTACTTACGAATACGAGCATGCGGTACAATCACATATTGTTTGGAAAAAATTATTAAACTTAGCAAAAAACATAGAAGACCCTAATATATTTAAAACAAAACTTGAAGAAATTAAAAAAAATTATATTTTAGTTGCTCTTTCAAAAAAAGATAATGCAAAAGTAACTAAGGCAGGATATGCGCATAAAATGCCTGTTAATTGGAAAAATTGGTGGGAAAGATATTTTAATTTAAAAGTTAATAAATTTGGAGGTATTAATCCTAAATCTTTAATAGCAATAGAATATGACAAAGAAAAAGCTACTGCAGAATTAACATTTACAGAAGCTTTTGGAATTAAAAATGATAAAGGAGAATTAACCGAATTTGGCAAAAATCAATTAAAGCTAAGCAAATCAAAATCTAAAGCTGCAGTAAAAAATAACTTAGAATTACCTAAATCTCAACGCTTACCTAAAGGCAGCACTAATGAACAGGTATTAGATAAAATGGAAGAGCTTGATAATGAAGCTAATGAAGCTAGAATTAAATATAGCAAATCACAAAACTTAGATGAAGCATTTAATGATATTATTGAAGCTAAGACCGGCATTGAAACATATAAAAGATTTTCACCAGCTAAAGCCGCTGTAAGAGGCGCAAGTAAAGGTAAATTTAATTTCTTTATTCCGCCTAGCGCTGAAGACTTCGTAGGGCTATTATACAAAACTTTAGCTAAAGGTAAGGTAGGTGATAGACAAATGCAATGGTATAAAGATAATTTATTAGATCCTTATGCCAGAGCTATGAATGATATATCTGCTGCTCGCGTAGCTATGTTTAAAGATTATAAAGCACTTGAAAATGATTTAGAAATTATTCCTAAAGACCTTAAAAAGAAAAGTGTTGATGAATATACAAGAGAACAAGCTGTAAGGGTTTATATATGGAATGATCAAGGTAATAGTATACCTGGCTTATTTAAAACAGATCAAAAAGATTTAGTTAATTATGTAAATAATGATACTGAGCTCAAATTATTTGCAGAGCAGCTTATAGCTATTCAAAAAAATGATGAATATTCCGCCCCTAAAGAAGGATGGCTCGCGGGCAATATTACAACAGATTTATTAGAAGGCATTAATTCAATTAAAAGAAAAAAATATTTAGAGCAGTGGCAAAATAATGCAGATGAAATATTTTCTGATGTTAATATGAATAAGCTTGAGGCTGCATTTGGAAAGCCTTATAGAAAAGCTTTAGAAAATATTCTGCAAAGAATGAAAACGGGTAGAAATAAACCGTTTACAAGTGATTCACTTGCCGGTAGAGTTACGGACTGGTTAAATAATTCTGTTGGAGCAATCATGTTTTTTAATACTCGATCTTCTGTATTACAAACAATATCGTCTATTAACTTTGTTAACTGGAGTGATAATAATATTTATCAAGCCGGTAAAGCTTTTGCTAATCAACCACAATATTGGAAAGACTTTAAGCTTTTATTTAATTCTGACTTTTTAAAAGAAAGGCGTGGAGGTTTAAGATTTAATGTAAGTGAATCTGAAATAGCTGATGCAGCTAAAAAAGGTGGCGCAAGAGGAGTTATAAGTAAAATACTTCAAGCTGGATTTCTACCTACACAAATGGCGGATAGTTTTGCAATCGCATCAGGTGGTGCTACATTTTACAGAAATAGAGTTAAATCTTATGTTAAACAAGGGCTAACAGAAACAGAAGCACAAGAAAAAGCATTTTTAGATTTTAGAGAAATAGCTGAAGAGTCACAACAATCCTCAAGACCTGATAGAATTAGCGCGCAACAAGCGGGGCCATTAGGGCGCACCATACTAGCTTTTGCAAATACACCAGCGCAATACGCTAGATTAACTAAAAAAGCCGCCAGTGATCTTATAAATGGCCGTGGTGATGCTAAAACAAATATATCTAAGCTACTTTATTATGGCGCAGTACAAAATTTAATATTTAATACTTTACAGCAAGCGGCATTTGCAATTGCATTTGGTGATGATGATGAAGATGAAAAGAAAAAAGAAGAAAAATACATAAGTGTAGCTAATGGAATGGCAGATGGTTTACTCAGGGGTATTGGCATTGGGGGTGCCGTAATTGCTACATTAAAGAATGCTTTAATTAAAATTATTAAAGAATCTGAAAAGAAACGACCAGACTACGCTGAAACTACAATAATGCAGTTATTAGGTATTTCCCCACCTATTCAATCAAAAGCTCAAAAAGTAAGAAGTGCTTTAAAGTCTTATGAATGGAATAAAGATGAAATGAAAGAAAAAGGATTTAGCTTAGATAACCCCGCTTATTTAGCAGGAGCTAATGTTATATCCGCTTCAACAAACGTGCCTCTTGATAGAGTAATTAAAAAAATTGACAACGTTAGGGCAGCCACAAGAGATGATATATCTAAGCTAGAAAGAATGATGTTATTAGCGGGCTGGTCAGATTGGCAACTAGGAATACAACCGGAAAGAAAACCTAAGAAGAAAAAGAAAACTAGAAGTTCTGGAAGAGGAACTAGCAGAAGTAATAGTAGATCATCAAACAGAAGATAATATGGAATCACCATTGTATGCAAAAATTAGCGGACCTTGCAAAGCCGCAGCAAAAAGAAAGTTTAAAGTATGGCCTTCAGCCTATGCTTCAGGATGGGGTGTAAGATGCACAAGCGCAGGTGGGCCTGGTAAAATGGGCAAATCTAAAAAGAAATAATTATGGCAAAAAAATTTAAAGTACACAAAATGTACAGTAAAACTGGCATAGTAAAAACAGCTAAAACTATGGCTGATCACAATAGGCTCAAAAAATTAGGTTATAATCACACACCTAAAAAGAAATAACTATGTCATTTGAACAAAACAATTCTCCATTTCAAAAACAAAAAGGTGGTGGTACAACAAAAGCTTGCTTACCTCTTGCTAAAATACGTAGTATGAGCAAAGCTGAAAAAGGTAAAGTTGTACGCGCTAAAAGAAAAGCGGGGAAAGCCGGTAAGTACAAAAGAGATTCTAAAACAAATGTAAAAGGCGCAAGCACAAAAGGTGGTACACTGCGTGATTGGTTTGAAAAAGAAGACTGGAGGCAAGTAGCTAATCCTAGTAAAAAATGTGGTGAAAAATGAAATATTTTAACGACAAAGATGATTTTAAAGGGAATATAGATAAGATGGATCCCAAATTGTTAACCATGCTTGACGAGCTTCGTGAAGAATATGGCCAACCTATTATTCTTAATTCTTCATATAGATCTGCTTCTCATCCTGTAGAAATTGTAAAAAGCAAACCAGGTGAGCACACATATGGTGCCGCTGTAGATATTAAATGTGCTGGTGGCAAAAATACATTTAATTTAGTTAGTGCAGCTATTAAAGTTGGATTCAAACGCATAGGCATATCGCGTAAAAGTAATTTTGTACACGTTGGTATTGGCTATCCTAATGCGCCTGAAACAACTATCTGGACGTATTAACCGTCACAACTTAAACAATCAGGATCCATAGCCGCTGCGGCTATATCACCTCTTAACACGGATTCTGTCCTAGTATAATATAAAGTCTTTACCCCTTGTTTCCAAGCTTCAAAATGCACAGTATTCAGCCATCTTGGTGTTGCTTCCGATGGAAACGCAAGGTTTAAGCTTACAGACTGATCTATATAGTCTTGTCTTATTCCTGCTTGTCTAATCAATTCTAATTGATTTATTTCTTTAAATGTTTTAAATACATTTTTTACAGGCTCTCCTCCTTCTTCTTGGTTAAGTCTTCCTCCGTGATCGTAATACCATCCATCAAGTTGTTTAACTCCTTGAACGGATCCACCATCTTCCAAAATTTTATCCCAAGTTTCTTTATTATCGATTCCAAGTTTTCTTAATACTCTTTTAAGTTCTTTATTTTTACGTATAAATGTACCTTTAGCTGATTGCTCTGTAAATACATTTGCGGCCCACGGCTCTATGCCCGGTGATACATTACCTGCTAATTTACTATTAGAAACAGTTGGCGCTACAGCTCTTAAATGCGTATTTCTAAAACCTGTACCAGCACACCATAATGGTTCGCCATATGTTTCGGCTAAAGCTCTTGATGCTCTTTCCGTTTCAATTTTAATTTTTGAAAAAATTTCTCGCGTTTTGAATTGCGCTAACAAGCTTTCGAAAGAAATTCCGCTTTTTTGCAACAGGCT
>Ga0208669_1000404_pt1 | contig 17307 bp, 19 predicted proteins | sample 21_taG_FD_184095 | JGI IMG/M metagenome (GOLD analysis project Ga0208669, IMG submission 184095) | Marine viral communities from the Subarctic Pacific Ocean - 21_ETSP_OMZ_AT15319 metaG (SPAdes) (version 2) | ecosystem: Environmental > Aquatic > Marine > Oceanic | place: Pacific Ocean | collected...
TAAGTCCTAAGTAGTATGTCGATACGTCTCGACCAGTGATTTTAGATTTGATAATCATAGTTATAATTTTAGTAGTTTAAATTCAGTGAGTAAAGACTTATATCGCTAAGTCTCTACAGAACGCTGGGATATTATTTGAGTTAGTATATGATTTATATTTTGCGAAGCAATTCATCGCATCGAAGCGAGACTTGTGAGTACTATATACTTTGTCATGATTATATGATACCGACTTTCCTTTCTTATTGGTGAAGGTTATAATGGTATTTGTACCGATTAATGATTTACGAATTACGAAGCGATTAGTTTTTAAAGTAGAATTCAACATAGTAGTGAGTTTTAGTTTGTTTGTTTATTTTAATTACATCTATATTATCTATATATAGTCGTATTTAGTTTGTATAAAAAATTAGTTAGTTGATGTATATATAAAATAAAATATATATAAGGTGGAATATATAAGGTGGGGCTGGGTAAATAGAATGGGTTTCGATGGAGGGGGCCGGTGAACAGGGGAGGGGGGCTACACAATCCCCCAATATTTACAATACGGAAAGTATGACAATAGCCTATATAACTATACCAGTAACAGGCTAATGTCACAGTTTTTTAAAACACTAATATATTAAAAAACATAAAGAATAAGTAAATATAGATACAAGAAACAATAATAGATATATAAGATATGGCGCACGGGGTAACATACGATTTAAAAGCTGCAAGGGCTAAGCGTAAAGCAGCGAAGGCACCGGTTAAAGCCGCTAAGAAGACTGCGAGAGCAGAGAAGAGAGCTGCAAGTATAACAGCAAGAGCTGCTAAGAAATCTAATAGATTACAAGCTAAAGCAGATAGAATAAAAAAGAGAGCGGGTGAAGTAACTTCTAGAGCTGCAATTAAAGCTGAGGAGGTATCACCTACTAAGAAAGCCACTACCACCACTGCTAAGAAAACTACTAGCACTACTAGTAAAGTAAAAACAAAAAGAGGTACTGGTAAAACATATGAGCAAGCATGGGCACAATCGTCTGCTGCTTATAAGAAGAAGTACGGTGGTGATAAAGCTAAAGCTATTGCGGCTATGAAAGCTTATAATAGAGGGAAGGATTCTCAGAAAGCTAGTACAGGTGTTATGAAGTCAAATGCTAACAAGAAGAAACCAGCTGGACCTAAAAATAAAAAGTAAATAATAAATTACAAACCAAACTAAAACAAATGACCTATTATTACTACAAGACCAGTACACTAAATACTGGAAAGCCAAATGTCTCAGAAGACAAGATTACTGAATGGAAACATTTAGCAGATAAAAAGAACTGGAGAATAACACAACTACCAAATGGATACTACCAGACAGAAGTTAGTAACCCAAACAATGCAGACAAATGGGTTGACGTCACGCGTAGAGAAACTCTCGATGGAGCTGAAGCAGCTATCGATGGTAGTGTCGAACATTTTGGTAAAAAACTGGAGTTCCTTAACGGACCCAAAGTCGTGAAGACTTTTGAATAAACATCGATAATTTAATTTAATTCAATACAATAAACATTATGGAATACAACTTACCAAGCGAATTGGTGAAGAACTTGGACTTCGGTGGTGAAGCTAGAGATAGAGTAATCACTGGAGTCAGAAAGTTAGCACAAGCCGTTAAATCCACGTTAGGCGCGTCAGGTCGATGCGTAGTGTATGAAGATGGACGAGGCAAACCGGTCATAACAAAAGATGGAGTAACCGTTGCAGAAAGCGTAGTCTTATTTGATCCGGTCGAGAATATGGGTGCTACTTTAATAAAGGAAGCCGCTCGCAACACAGTTAAAGAAGCTGGTGATGGAACTACGACTGCTACAGTACTCGCAGAAGCTTTAATTGAATCTATAAACGCTGCCGTCGCTGCAGGGTCAACAATAAGACAAATCAAAGATGGGGTTAATCAATGTTTAGAGGAAGTAATGGAATATTTAGACTCTACGGCATTGGACGTAAAAGATGACATGCTACAATCAGTGGCTGCTATATCTTGTAATAACGACATGGAGCTAGGTAGGATTATAGCTGAAGCTTACGAAGAAGTAGGTAAGAACGGTGTAGTATTAATGGAGGAGAGTGAATCTGAAGATACATACGTTGATGTTGTTAACGGTGCTCAAGTAGACTGCGGGCTTACATCACCTCACTTTGTTACTAACACAGATAAACATACATGTGAACTAGATAATCCATACGTACTAGCTGTATCTTCTGAAATCCCTAATATACGTAAAATACAAGGAGTATTAGAACATGTGATAAAACAAAGTAGATCTTTACTTATTGTAGCTCCAGTAGCACAGCAAGTTAAATCGGCTCTACTTATGAACAAAGTTAAGGGTAATATTAAAGTAAACATAGTTGACCCACCTGGCTTTGGTCCTACAAAGAAAGATGCTATAGAAGATCTAGCTATACTAACTGGTTGTACCGTTATCAACGAAGAACTAGGTGATGATTTAGATTTAATAACGCCAGAGCATTTAGGTGAAGTGGACTTCGCTGTTACAGATGATAGAAATACTACCATTACAATGGACTGTACAACAAATGATGTCCTTGAACGTATTGTGGAAGTTAAGAATAAGATAGCTGAAGAGAAGAATGGTTTTATCAAGAAGAAATTAGAGGACAGGTTAGCTACATTATCTGGCAGTGTAGGTGTAGTTAAAGTTGGTGCTAACTCTAAAGTAGAACTTAAAGAAAAGAAAGATAGAGTGGAAGATGCTATCTATGCTACTAAAGCTGCTTTGAAAGAAGGGATAGTTCCTGGTGGTGGCGTAGCACTGCTGAACGCTTCTGAGAAAATTTTAACCAGTAAAGCTGGTGGAGTGTTACTTGAAGCTATTAAGTCACCTTACGAAACTATACTATCTAATTCAGGATTTACATGTGATAAAGATTGTCCAGCAGGTGTTGGTGTTGATGGTATCACAGGTGAGTGTGTTGATATGGTTGAAGCAGGTATTATAGACCCAGTGCTAGTAACTAAGACAGCTTTGAAGAATGCAGTATCTGTAGCACTTACTATTATGTCAGCTGATTGTGTAATCTCAAACATACGCGTAAATGAAGGCAGTTAATGATTATATAGTTATAGAGACAATAAAAGAGCAGAAGACTACATCAGGTGGTCTTCTACTTACAGATGATACGGATACAGATAACAGATATAAGAAGGCTAAAGTAGTATCTGTCGGTGAATTAGCTGATGTTATTAAAGAGGGTTGGACTGTTATGTATGATCAACACGCTGGTCATGACATCTCTTACGAGGATTTACTTTATAAAGTGATAAAACTTAGAGACGTAGTTCTTGTGGATGAGAAGAGTAACAGCTGATGACATAAAAGAACTTCAGATATTTAAGTACTATCGGATAGTTAGAAAATGGGCTTGCAAACAGAACAACATTAAAGATGCTGATATAGAACTACTAATGTACTTAAGTTGTTTGAAGAGGTTTACTAGAGAAGATTTCATAAACGGAATATATACTTACGCTTGGGATAAACACCGGTGGGAGAGACTGAGGCGTGAAGGTTGGATAGATGTCTGGAGACATAGGAATAGAACTACTATTAAATACTCTGTTTATAAAACATCGTTTAAATGTGAAAGACTTATAAATAGAATATATAAGATATTACTAGGTGAAGAAGACATACCTATGACGGAATCAAATGTCTTTTATAAGAACAAATCGTATACAGATAAGGTTATGAATAAATCTATAGATGATATGATTAAAGACCCAGAAAGATGATAAACAAATTAGTTGGTGGATTATTCGGTAAGATTGTTGACAACGCTGAAGGCATACTCGACAAAGTAGTTACCACAGACAAAGAGAGAGAACAAGCTAAGATAGAACTTAAAAGAGTTTTATTAGATGCTGAAAAAGAAGCTTTCGCTAAAGAAGTTGAAGATCGTAAAAGTGCTAGAAACTTATATGAGTCTGATGCTATAATTCAAAAAGTACTAGCTGTACTATTTACCGTGGCTTATTTCGGTATTACTTATATTATGTTCAGGTATTTTGTTATGAATACATTAGAACTTAGTGATTACGAGATAGGTTTTATTAGTTCCGCTTTCGGTGCTATGAGTGCTAAAGTAAATACAATAGTAGACTTCTTCTTCGGAGGGTCTTCAAAAAAAGAATAACAATTAAATTAAATAAAATGGCAAAAAGTAAAACGATTGATTTAGCTCCAAGTAAAGTTTCTGATGAGCATTTAAAGCAACTACAAAGTTTGGTTAGCGATATTAATGGTATCCAGTTTGAGATAGGTAAGTTAGAATCTCAGAAGCACAGTTTTCTACATAGATTAGCTGGGGTTCAAGATATGACGACACAACTTCAAACTACCTTAGAGAAGGAGTATGGAACTTTTGATATTAACATCAAAGACGGAACTATTAATAGAGATAAAAATGGATAATCACGTTATAAGAAAAATAACTATAGGTAAGGATTATAAAAACGACTCAATGCATTATGCTGTAGGTCAAGGTGTTTATGGTGGTCATAACATATGTGATATTATAGAAGAAGAGGACAAGTACTGTATATACATAAGAAAAGGCGAAGTTGTAATACCTTGGAAAGACTTCAATAAGAACATGGCTATATCGGTTGAGTATAATCTAGAGTACTAATGAAACCTATTTACGATTACGTTATAGAGCCTGCAGGTGATAGGTATAATAATTCAGTGGATGTTGATGGTAAGGAATTAATATTAAATACGGAAATATTTAACCATGGATACGTTAACCGTAAAGCTGTTATTGTCTCTACTCCTATTAATAACATTCATAATCTACAAGAAGGTCAAGAGGTAATAGTTCATCACAATATATTTAGAAGATGGCATAATGTTAAAGGTGTAGAGAAGAACAGTAGAGGCTTCTTAAGTGAGAACCAATACTTAGCATCTCCTGATCAAATATACATGTACAAGACTTTAGTGTGGGAATGTACAAAAGGTTTTACATTTGTTAAACCACTAAAGAACAATGATGAGTTCTCGACAGACAATGAAAGACCTCTAGTTGGTATCGTTAAATACTCTGATGGTAATTTTTTACCGACACAGTTGGTTGGTTTTAGACCTAATAGTAAATACGAATTCATTATCGACGGTCAGCGATTATATAGAGTCATGAATAGTTTTATTACAATTGAATATGAATACAAAGGAGACGAAGAAGAATATAATCCAAGCTGGGCGGAAAGCAGTAGAAGAATTAATCAAGGTTGCTAAAGAACCTATTGTAGATTCAGACGATGATATATCTGCAGATAGATTAAAGAATGCTGCTGCTACGAAGAAGCTAGCTATATTCGATGCTTTTGAAATATTAAATAGAATACAAGAGGAAGAGGATATGTTAGAAGGTAAACAAACATCTGAAATGAAATCTTCTTTCAAGGGTTTCGCTGAAGGTAGAAGTAAATAATGTATAAGCAAAGCTTAATTAAAACTATAGAGCCTATAAAGCTTAATACACTTAATAGGTTGAACAAGTCTAAGTCTTGGAAATATGGGTACAATAAAGAAAACGATATTGTTATCATATCAAAGACTGGACAGATAGGTGAGGTGTTAGAAGTGCAGGGTTTAAAAATAGCCTTGCCTTTAACACCTAAATCTGTATATAGTTGTAGCAAGAAAACTTCCGAACAAAAGTGGAGGAGGTTTGAGCCTAATCCAGAGTTAAAGAAAATAAAAACAGTTTTCGACTGGCAAGAGTATCCAGAAGAATTTAAAGAAAGACATTACAGTTATATAGACCAAGAGTTTAGTAGAAGAGATAATGGTTTTTGGTTTATGAACAATGGTAAACCAACGTATGTAACTGGTAGTTATTACATGTATCTTCAATGGAGTAAGATTGATGTTGGTGCTCCAGATTATAGAGAGGCTAACAGATTGTTTTTCTTGTTTTGGGAAGCGTGCAAAGCAGACCAGCGTTGCTACGGTATGTGTTATTTAAAGAATAGACGTTCTGGATTTTCTTTTATGAGTTCAGCTGAAACCGTTAACTTAGCCACTCTTGCAAGTGATAGTAGATTTGGAGTACTATCTAAAACAGGGTCCGATGCTAAGAAGATGTTCACTGATAAAATAGTACCTATAAGCTTCAATTATCCTTTCTTTTTTAAACCTATACAGGATGGTATGGACCGACCGAAAACAGAGTTGGCATATAGAGTTCCTGCTAAAAAGTTTACTAGAAAGAAAATGAAGGAGAAGTCTGAGATAGATGACCTTCAAGGTCTTGACACTACTATAGACTGGAAGAACACTGGTGATAATAGTTACGATGGTGAAAAACTTTCTTTATTAGTACACGACGAAAGTGGTAAATGGGAGAAGCCAGATAGTATAAAAAATAACTGGCGAGTAACTAAAACGTGTTTAAGGTTAGGTAGTAAAATCATAGGTAAGTGTATGATGGGGTCTACCTCGAATGCTTTAGATAAAGGTGGTCAGAACTTTAAAGATCTTTACTATAATTCAAATGTAAATAAAAGAAATAAGAATGGTCAAACACGAACTGGTTTATATGCTTTGTTTATCCCAATGGAATGGAACTTTGAAGGCTTTATTGACGAGTTTGGATGGCCAGTATTTAATACTCCAGAGTCCGATGTTCTTGGACCGGACGATGAACTAATAGATGTAGGTGTTATAGATCATTGGGAAAATGAGGCTGAAGGTTTAAGAGATGACCAAGATGCTTTAAATGAATTTTATAGACAATTCCCAAGAACTGAAGAACATGCATTTAGAGATGAGACTAAAAACTCTTTATTTAGTCTTGTTAAGATATATGAACAAATAGATTACAACGAAGGCAATAGAAACTCTTCTGTATTAAACAAAGGAAATTTTCAGTGGACTAATGGAGTCAAGGATACTAGAGTAGAGTTTAACCCAGACCCTAACGGAAGATTCAATTTAAGCTGGGTACCAAATGGTAGTATGCAAAACAGGGTGATACTAAAGAATGGTATTAAATATCCTGGTAATGAGCACATGGGTGCTTTCGGTTGTGACAGTTACGATATATCAGGGACGGTTGATGGTAAAGGGTCTAAAGGTGCTTTACACGGTTTAACTAAGTTCAGTATGGAGGATGCTCCAGCTAACACTTTCTTCTTAGAATATTTAGCTAGACCTCAAACTGCTGAGATATTTTTTGAAGATGTTCTAATGGCGTTAGTATTTTATGGAATGCCTTTGCTTGCAGAGAATAACAAACCACGTCTATTGTACTATTTACGACGTAGAGGTTACAGAGGTTTTAGCATGAACAGACCAGATAAGATATGGAATAAATTATCTGTAGCAGAGAAAGAAGTTGGTGGTATACCGAACTCTAGTGAAGATATAAAACAAGCTCATGCAGCTGCGATTGAAATGTATATAAACGACCACGTTGGTCACATGCAAGATGGCACTTACGGTACTATGTATTTTAATGATACATTAAACGATTGGTCAAAGTTTGATATAAATAAAAGAACTAAGTTTGATGCTTCTATAAGTTCAGGCTTAGCTATAATGGCTTGCAATAGACAGTTATACGCACCTAACCCAAGCACCAAGAAACAACCTTTAAATATTAGTATATCAAGGTATGACAATAAAGGATTTAACTCAAAAATAATAGAAAGTTGATATGGCAGAGTCTGTTATAAACTTCCCGTCACAAGCGGTAAGTGACTTAGAGAAAATGACTGTAGACTACGGTTTAGAAGTAGCTAAGGCTATTGAGCTTGAATGGTTCAATGGTAAGTCGTCGAGAAGTAATGTAGGATTTTACAATCAGACAAGTAGGTATAGTGGTAATGTTAATAGTTTCCATAACTTACGTTTGTATGCAAGAGGTGAGCAATCTATAGAAAAGTATAAAAATGAACTATCTATAAATGGTGACTTAAGCTACTTAAACTTAGATTGGAAACCAGTACCTATCATTCCTAAATTTGTTGATATTGTGGTCAATGGTATGTCTCAAAGAAATTACGAGATAAATGCTTTCTCGCAAGATCAATATGGTGTTAGTAAGAGAACAGAATATATGGAGTCTGTTCTTAAGGACATACAAGCTAAACAATTCAACGACACAGCTCAAGCTGAATTAGGGTTGAACTTATATGAGAACGACAGAGATCAACTACCCGATAGCGAAGAGGAGTTGGCTTTACATATGCAACTTAATTATAAGCAAGCAGTAGAGATAGCTGAAGAGCAGGCTATAAATGTTTTGATGGAAGGTTCTGATTATGACCTTATAAAACGTAGATGTTTATACGACCTAGTCACTATAGGTATAGGTGCTACTAAAACAAATTTCAATTATAGTGATGGTGTTAAAGTAGAATATGTAGACCCAGCTAGTCTGATTTACTCTTATACTGAATCACCTTACTTCGATGATATATACTATGTGGGAGAATTAAAGCGTGTACCTATAAATGAATTGGTCAAAGAATTCCCTAACTTAACAGAGTCTGATATAAACGAGATACTTGAGAACAACTCGTCTAAAAACGGTGCTGAGTCAACTTATGGCAAAGACAAGAACGAGATACACTTACTTTACTTCAATTATAAAACTCATGCTAACAACGTTTACAAACTAAAGTCTACAGGTTCAGGTGCTGATAAAATAATAAAGAAAGACGATACGTTTAATCCGCCTGAAGATATGCAGGGTGATTTCAGTAGATTAGATGAGGTGATAGAAGTTTTGTATGAAGGTGTCTACGTTTTAGGTACAGATAAATTACTTAAGTGGCAAATGGCACCTAATATGATGCGTAGTAAATCTGACTTTGGTAGAGTTAAAATGAACTACAATATCGTTGCACCTAGAGTTTATGAAGGTAGAATACAATCACTAGTAGGTAGAATAACTGGTTTCGCTGATACTATACAGTTGACACATTTAAAGATACAGCAGGTGATGAACCGTATGGTGCCTGATGGTGTTTATTTAGATGCTGATGGTTTAGCTGAGATCGATCTAGGTAATGGTACAAACTATAATCCGCAGGAAGCTTTGAACATGTTCTTCCAAACAGGTAGTGTTATAGGTAGATCATTCACTTCTGACGGTGATATAAATCCTGGTAAAGTACCTATTCAGCAAATACAGAATGGCTCTGGTGGTGGTAAACTACAAACACTAATACAAACTTACAACTACTATTTACAGATGATTCGCGATGTTACCGGGCTTAACGAAGCTCGTGATGGTAGTATGCCAGATAAGAATGCCTTAGTAGGTATTCAAAAGTTAGCAGCTGCAAATAGTAACACTGCTACAAGGCATATACTACAGTCAATGCTTTACTTAACAGCTGAGACAGCTGAGCGATTATCACTTAGAATATCTGATATAGTAGAGTACTCTCCGACTAAAGAAGCTTTTATTAGAGCTATCGGTGCTCATAATGTAGCTACTCTCGAGGAGTTAAAAGGTTTACATCTATATGACTTTGGTATCTTTATAGAGCTCATGCCTGATGAGGAAGAAAAAGCTATGCTAGAGAATAATATACAAGTAGCATTGAGCCAAGGTTTAATAGAGTTGGATGATGCTATAGACATTAGAGAAACCAGGAATATAAAACTAGCTAATCAACTATTAAAGGTTAAACGTAAGAAGAAGCAGGAGAGAGACCAGTTGATACAACAGCAAAATATACAAGCACAAGCTCAAGCTAATGCTCAATCTCAAGAAGTTGCAGCTCAAGCAGAGATACAGAAGAATCAAGCTAAAGCTCAAATAGACGCTCAGCTAGAACAACAGAAAGCAGAGTTTAAATCAAAGTATCTACAACAAGAAGTTCAAGCTAAGAAAGAGTTAATGCAATTGGAGCACGACTTAAATATGAAGTTCGAACAAACAAAACAGAGTGAAACCGTTAAAAAGTTTGAGTCATCAGGTAATGATGTACTAACAGGTGGAGCTATGGAATAGTAACACAAACAATTATATAATATTTTATTATGGCAGAAGAAGTAAAAGATACAACTGAGAAAGTTGTACAAGAATCCAATGAGGGTAATGTTAACGAGTCAAAGTTCCAAAGCGCTGGAGATGATAGCATTATCAAAGTAGATTTAAGTAAACCACCAACCCAAGAAACTAATGAAACTGAAGAAACAGCAGCTGACACAACAGGAGTGGTGGGAAGCGATGAAAACACCGACACCCCACAAGAGCAAGAAGAAGTACAGCCGCAAGGAGAAGTACAAGAAACAGAAACACCAATACTAGAAGAAGTCACTGATGAAGAGGTTAAGGTTAAAGTAGAACAAGTGGCTGAAGAGGTTGTTGAAGCAGTGGCTGAAGCAGAATCAACAGGTAAGCCTCTACCAGAGAACATACAAAAGTTGGTGGACTTCATGGACGATACCGGTGGTAGCTTAGAAGACTATGTTAGGCTAAATACCGACATTAGCAAGTTAGATACTTCAGAAGTTCTAGACGAATACTATAGACAAACTAAATCGCACTTGTCTGCAGACGAAAGAAACTTTTTGTTAGAGGAAACTTTTAGTTACGACGAAGAGCTTGATGACCCTAAAGATATTAAGCGTAAAAAGATAAGTTTAAAAGAAGAAGCTGCTAAAGCTCGTAAGTATTTAGAGGATCAAAAATCTAACTACTATGAAGAGATTAAAGCTGGTAGTAAATTAACTACTGAACAGCAGAAAGCAGTGGAGTTCTTCAACAGATATAACAAAGACTCTGAAGCTCAAAAAGCTCAAGCAGAGGCTAGTACAAAAGCATTTTTACAAAAGACTGACAACTTATTCAACCAAGAGTTCAAAGGTTTTGATTTCAAAGTGGGTGATAAAAAGTTCAGGTACAATGTTAAAAATATAAATGAGGTTAAGACAGCTCAAAGTGATTTGAACAATTTTATCAACAAGTTTGTTGGTGGCGACAATCAAATCCAAGATACAGCGGGTTATCACAAATCTCTATTTACAGCGATGAATGCGGACGCAATCGCTCAACACTTTTACGAACAAGGTAAAGCTGATGCTGTAAAGCAAAGCGTTGCTGAGGCTAAAAACGTTAACACGGAGGCGAGGTCGTCTCAAGGTGAAACAAATGTAGGTGGTATTAAAGTTAAAGTGTTAGGTGATAACTCAAGCGATTTCAAATTCAAAATTAGGAAAAGAAAATAATTAATTTTAAAACTATTTAAAAATGGCAATTACAAGTTTTACGCCCGCCGGTAAAGACTATACTCAAAAAGTATTAGGCGCTGACAACTACGTTGATCTTCAAGACAGCGGATGGGCACAACAATATTTACCAGACCTTATGGATAAAGAAGCTGAGGTTTTTGGTAAGAGAACAATTTCAGGTTTCTTAGCGCAAGTAGGTGCTGAAGAAGCTATGCAAGCAGATCAAGTTATTTGGTCTGAGCAAGGTAGGTTACATTTAGCTTATGAGTGTGATATGACGTCTGCAGCTGCTAGTACAATTACTATTACTAAAACCATGGACGGTGTAGCTCAAACTACAGATCATGGTATTAATATTGGTGACATGGTATTGATCGCTGGTGGTGGACAAACTGTTACAGCTCGTGTACACACAGCTGGTAGCGCATCAAACTCAATTGATGTACATCCTTATGGTTACCAAAACTTATCTGATGCAGGATTTGTTGATGGTGATAACACTTGTAAGATATTAGTATTTGGTTCTGAATGGGGTAAAGGCACTGAGAATAAAGTTAGATCAAACGATCCTGTATTCCAAACTTACACTAACAAACCAGTTATCATCAAAGATATGTACGAAGTATCAGGATCTGACGCAGCTGCTATCGGTTGGGTTGAAGTTTCTGGTGAAGAAGGTCAGAATGGTTACTACTGGTATTTAAAAGCTGAAGGCGATACAAGAGCTAGATTTACAGATTACTTAGAAATGGTTTGTATTGAAGCTGAGAAAACTCACGCTAACTCTGAATTAGACACTGGTGGTGGTGACACTGGAGCTAATCTAGGTGGTACTGAAGGTTTGTTTAAAGCTGTTAAAGATAGAGGTCACCAGTCTTCTGGTGTTACTGGTGTTAACGCCGCTACTGACTTAGCTGAGTTCGATGCTATGTTAGCTGCATTCGATGAGAATGGTGCTATCGAAGAAAACATGATGTTTGTTAATAGAGCTACTGCTCTTGCAATTGACGATATGTTAGCTTCTATGAATTCTTATGGAGCTGGTGGTACTTCTTATGGAGTATTTGATAACGACGAAGAAATGGCTTTAAACCTAGGTTTCTCTGGCTTCAGAAGAGGTTCTTACGACTTCTACAAATCTGACTGGAAGTACTTAAACGACAAGCAAACAAGAGGTGGTATTAATGCTGCGGCTACTGGTGGTGAAGCTATCAGAGGTGTCGTTGTACCAGCTGGTGTATCTTCTGTATACGACCAACAACTTGGTAAGAATATGAAGCGACCATTCTTACATGTTCGTTATAGAGCTTCTCAATTAGAATCTAGAAAGTTCAAGACTTGGATAACAGGTTCTGTTGGAGCTACTACTTCTGATTTAGATGCAATGACTGTAAACTTCTTATCTGAAAGATGTTTAGTTACTCAAGGTGCAAACAATTTCTGTTTGTTAAACTAATATAGGTTGGGGCTTCGGCCCCGCCTTATTTTTTTTTAATTTTTATTTTATTATATTATGGCTAAAAAGAAAGCTAAAGCTACAGTGAAAGATACTGTAGTTAAAGAGGAGGTTGTTGAAGTAATGGAACAACCAGTTATGGTTAAAGAACCTATTATTGAAACACCAAAATCAAAGATTACAAAGAAACCTAAGAATGATTGGGAGATAAAAGATAGGTTTTATCTTTTGAAGGGTAATGATAAACCGTTAACCAAATTAATACGAGGTTGCAACGTTCATTGGTTCGATGAAGAAAAAGGATATGAGAGAGAGTTGAAATACTGCTCTAATCAAAGAACTCCTTTTGTAGATGAGATGGTTGGTGAACAAAGGTTAGAGCATATAATTTTTAGAAGAGGTATTTTAAACGTACCTAAAAATAAAACTGTTCTTCAAAAAATGCTAGCTATGCACCCTGATAACGGTAAAACTTTTTATGAACACAAACCTACAGTTATCGCTGCTAATGAAATAGATTATATCGAGACAGAAATCGAAGCATTAAACGCTGCGATGAGTTTGGATATAGATATGGCTGAAGCTGTCATGCGTGTAGAACTTGGTTCTAAAGTATCTAAGATGAGTTCTAAGGAACTTAGAAGAGATTTACTATTATATGCTAAAAGAAATCCTGGTTTGTTCTTAGAGTTAGTTAATGACGATAATGTACAACTAAGGAACTTTGGAATAAAAGCAACTGAACTAAACATTATAAAGTTATCATCAGATCAAAGACACTTTATGTGGGGATCTAACGATAGAAAACTTATGACAGTTCCGTTTGATGAACACCCATACTCTGCACTTGCACAGTGGTTTAAAACTGATGAAGGTATGGAAGTATATACTAATATAGAGAAGCGGTTATCATAACCGTTTTTCTTTCCAATTAATATCACAAACCTTAATCCTTAATCCTTAAACCTTAATTCATAAACAAAATATTAATTATTAAACAAAAACAAAATGGCAAAAGAAAATTATTTGTATTTTTCGCTCGCTGGAACTGCTGGTGATGCTGCCCTCGATGCAGTGTGCTATCCAGCCTCTCATCTATTGGGAGTTCAGTATTTGGGGGATGCTAGTTCCTATGTATTTTTCAAAGATTCTACTAACACTGCTAACGGTGGTGGAACTGACGGTAAAGTTAATAAGATAGCGTTGACGCATGCTAATGTTTCGGCAGACGCAAATATTCACGCGAAGATCGCAAAGGCTATAGCTAGAATAGCTGCAAACCCTGGGAAAGGGAAAGTAATAACTGTTGTAGATACTGCTAACGGCGTAGTAGCTGATGAGTTCGAAGGTCTTAACGATGCTACTCAACCTACCGTATTAGCTAATCTTATAACACAATAATCATAGATATGGTACAAAAAAACTTTATGATATTTAATCAAGCAGCTACTGTAGATGGTGCTGATGATTTGAATATGTACGATTCAGACAACTTATTAGCTATGGATTCTACTGGGGCTGGAGTTGTTACAATGTATTTTAGAGCTTGGAATGAGCATGTTGATGCACCAGATGATATTGCGCTAACTGTTGTTTCGTCTGGAGATGATGAAGCTGATAGAGTAAATAGAGTTGCAGCTATAGATGCTATGGTTAGTAAAGCTAATGCAGTTAATAGAAATGGCTACGTCGTTGCCTGGAGTGAAAACGAAGGTGTTAAACCAGGAGGTATCAGCGCTGCTGTTCCAACACTTGATTCTTAAAATAATTAAAATATGAAAACACCTTATTTATATTTCGGGAGAAAAGGTTACTACGTTCAACAAGCTCCATCAATAAGCTCAAATGTTATGGCTTTAACAGCTATAACAAATGCTAATGGTGGTATGTTACCTATTGAAAAAGCAAACACTGTAGATCCAACAACTTTAGGTTATAGAGTTCTGCATAGAGCTGTGGATGCTGTTGATGGTAAAAGAGGAACAGATTATACTACTGATTTTGTTACTGGAGAACTTTTTTCAAGTGCAACAGCTTGGGGTGCGAATAAGAACGCAGATGATATTCAAGCCGGTCAAGTTACAAACTTAACTAGTGTATCTGCTTTTATAGTTGGTTCTGGTAACGAAATCGTAACTGTTGGTAACAATGTTACTGCTGGTACTGCTGGTACTGTAGCTACTGGTATTACTGCTACACCAAATGATTTCTTTTATGTAGAAGAAGTATCTTTTAATGCTGCTGTGTTACCAATTAATACAGTCGGCGCGGACATATGTGTTCCTGCCTCAAGCTTTATGGGTGCTGAGGCTTTAGCATATACAGCTGGTAGTGGCGTACATTACGATCAAACTGCTTTAGATCAAACTAGATTATATTTCAAATCTGGAGATGGTTATGGAGTAGATACTGTAGACATATTACACACTGAAAGCAAATATAGAGAACTTTGCGAAGCTATGCAAGAACTGTGTAATTCTTCAATTTATAATGAAGCTATTAAAGTTCACTACTTAGATAAAAATGGACAACGCGTTCACGATGCTATATCTGGTAGAGGTATAACTATTCATAGATGCTTAATAACTTCTGCAACTAGAGCATAGTAATTATATACTTAATATTAATAGCCATCCTTTCGGGTGGCTATTTTTCTTTATAAAGGTAACTAAACCCGCTAATATGTAATACTCTTAGTAGAGTAAAAAAGAAAATAAAAAAACTATTAATATGGGAATTAATTCAACAGAAGTCTCGTACGGCTTCGGACAGATGGGTAGCTTGATTGTAGATACTAACACCGCTGCTACTCCACCTACTGGTAAAGTATTCGTGGCTATACAATTCTTGACGGATACTACTTTTGATGCTAGTGGTGGTTTGATTGCTGACAATGATACTAGTAATGGATTAGAATACGTAGGGACTGAAGCTGCTGCACATGATGCGGTTCTATCTCCTGATCTTGGAGAGTCTGGTACTGGGGGTGTTCAAGTAGATGCCAGTAATACTTTTCCTCAAGGTATGACAATATATGGAAGGTGGACTGGAATTAATCTAAATTCCACTGGTACTGTAATAGCTTATATAGGAGATTAATATGTTAGGTTTAGGTGTAGGAATAACTCATTCTTCTGTATCCAAACTGTTGTCTATTATTAAAGATGGACTTCAAATGTGGTTTGATTTTGAGAGCCCTCAAAGTTATCCTAACAAGCTCTCCAATGGTGACATGGAGGATAACTCTGGCTGGATTGGTTTTGGTTCACCAGATACTCAGCAACAGTCTCAAGCTTTAGTTCGTTCAGGGAGTTCTAGTTGGCATATCGCTCACTCTGTAGCTGGAAGTGGTATTCAAAATTCTCCTCAGTTTACTATAACAAATGGTTTATCGTACGAAGTTGAAGCTTACGTATACCCACTCAATGGCAACTCTATAAAGTCTGGTATTGAGGGTTCTAGTGCTGGAAGAAACACTTTTCGCAGTGTGACTGCAGGACAATGGAATAAAATATCGTACACGGTGAACGTAACAAGCGACAGCAGTACTGCTTACATTTCTTTTTTCACAAACAACTCTACAGAGTTTTATGTAGATGATGTTACTATAAAGGAGGTGTCTCAATTTGTAGCAGGTAAATCAACTAACATAAATCACGGTATACTTAAAACTGGTAAAGCTTTAAGTTTTGATGGAGTTAATGATTATGTTGATTACGGAGATATTTCGGTTAATTTGAAAACTTTGTCTTTTTGGATTAATTTAGACAGCACAACAGAGAAAGTGTTACAATTAACATCATCTGAATCTGTTGAGGTTTTATCAGGTACTATAACTTTAAATGGAACTTGGACTGGTAGTAATGTTTATGTTAATGGTACAGATACTAATACAATAGCAGCTCCAGGTTGGAATAGAGTCGTTATTACTGTTACATCAGCTATAGCTGTTGATGATTTTGAAATTGGTCGTATAGGTTCAGATTATGGCGATATTGTTTTATCAGATATTGAAATATGGGATACAACTTGGGCTGCAGCCGACATAGCGTTCGATTATGATAATCCACAACATTTAGCTTTACATAGAGGTGCTTCCAGTTTAGCTGTATCAAATTTAAAAGGATACTGGCATTTAAGTGAAGGCAACGCTTCAACAGTTTACGATAGCTCAGGTGAAGGTAACGATGCAACAATAACTGGAGCTACTCGGTTAAATGGTGAAAGTGCTATACCTCAATTAGCTCTCATGGATTTTAATAATGATAAAATAGGTTCAGATGTAGTAACGTTAGTGTCAGACCCTAATGATATTGATGGTAAAGATGTGCTAAACCGAACTATACGTAAAAGAGAGCACGGCATGAACTTCGATGGCGCAAGTGTAGTTGAAGTATTAGATGCTGATGCTATAAGTCCTGGCACAGGTGATTTTAGTCTTTCATGCTGGATTAAGAATGATACCTCGATAAGTGATGCTCAAAATTTAATTTCTAAAGATGATCAAGGTTTGGGTAATGATGGTTTTGGGCTATCTCTCTTAGGGAGTACTAACGGTATACTATTTAGATTTGATGACGGTAGTGGATCCCATAC
>Ga0208669_1000405_pt1 | contig 17292 bp, 13 predicted proteins | sample 21_taG_FD_184095 | JGI IMG/M metagenome (GOLD analysis project Ga0208669, IMG submission 184095) | Marine viral communities from the Subarctic Pacific Ocean - 21_ETSP_OMZ_AT15319 metaG (SPAdes) (version 2) | ecosystem: Environmental > Aquatic > Marine > Oceanic | place: Pacific Ocean | collected...
AGCCAATAATACTTTCAAAATAAAAGCAAACGGAATTAGATTAAAATAATATGGCAATAATACCTTTCAACGTTAGTGTGAGTGATTTTACAATAACTAAAACAGGAAGTCTTGATAATATTGTAAGTATTATTGAGTCCGAAGGATTTTCTGGGATAACACAAGATCTTTCAGAAGTAAAAGTTGATTCATTTTACGATGACTCGAATTCATACTCTAGAGATTTAAGATCTGACAAGAAAAAAATTGTTTCATTGAAGGATTCTTTGGAAATACCTAAAGAGGGTCATTCTTTTGATGAAGGATTCGATAAATCTTACAATTCTCCAGATTAATTTACTATTTAAAATAAACAAAAACAAAAAATATGGCACTGAGTAAAAGCTCCTTGTTGGCATTGTTAACAGCCAACCTTCCAGACAACAGTAATAAGCAAATTAATGCGAAAAAGTTAAGGGACACTTTAACTGAAATTATAAACTCGGATTATAATTTAATCGACAATTATGATTTAACGAGATTAAGTGAACACACTTTAAAATCCTACCGAGTAGGTGAATGTGCAGTTGTTTCTGGTATAATTTACCAAGCAAATGTACAAACGACCCCTTCTTCTTTCGTTCCAAGTGAATGGACTGATATTTCTGTTTCATTAGGATCTGTATTAAGCGATTATTTGCAGAAAACAAATGGGTTAGAATTCGACAATGGGAAGTTAAAACAAACAATTCCTACGGATGGTAGTTTAATAGGACTTACTTCTGGAGTTTATAGTATTGAAGGGGCCTCTAGTAACTTTGGTTTAAACCAAGACTATCCAGTTGCAGGAAAGGCTACATTAAAAGTTTGGTCTGGAAGCACATTAGGAAACACAATACAAGAATTTATATTAGATTCAAATCCTTCAATAGAATATAAAAGAAATATATCGGGGGATTGGAAAGAAATTAAAACTGATTTTACTGATTACACATTTTCTTCTGGATTAACAGAGAACAATGGTTCAGTTCAATTAGGAGGTACTATCAACACTGTTGTGTTGTCACCTGAGAATTCAAGCTCTGTTTTCCATGTAAACGGACCTCTTTTAAGGGCTTCTGGGGGACTAGAATCTACTGGAGGGTCAAATGTGTTTAACGTTGATTCTAATGGGATAGAGATGAACGTAGGTAGCTCATTTGTAATGTCTGGACTTGATGAGTTGCAGTTCAAAACAAACCAATTTGTTTTAGTTACTGATGCTACAACTGGTGAAGTAAAAAAGATTAATTCTAATTTATTTTCAGGGACAACTGCTACCGAGGTGGAAAATGGTTTGTCTCTTTCAGGTGATAAAGCTGTATTGGGCGGATCTTTAACAGGAGACACTATTATTGAAGGGGGTTCTGGGGAATATACTCTTGGAATTGATTCGGTTAAAAAGTTTGAAGCAAAAGCTTTATTTGGTGCTTCTATGAAAGTTGAGGATACAATCAATGGAATGTATGCTGAAATGAAAACAGGTGATTCAAAATTAGAGCTTTCTTCTTCTGCAAACGATAGAGTCGTATTGGCATATAATTTAAACAAATTAAAATTAGGTGTAAACGGTACCATCTTGGAAGATGCAGGCGGTTCTTCTTTAACTTTAGATGATGAAATTACTATCGAAGATGTTTCTGGTAATAAGTTGGTTATTGATCATGCTACGACATATACTGATGCCAATAATGGGACAGGTATTGAATATGCCGCAGATTATTCTTCAGGTTTTACTAGTAGGTCTTTGGTTGATAAAGCTTATGTAGACGCCAACTCTGGAGGTGGAGGAGGTGTTGCAAATGTTACTGGGGCAACCAATGGACTAAACATTCAATCGAAGAATGTTGGGTTGGGTGGTGCCCTGACTGAAGATACAAATATTGATGCCGATCAAAATGAATTTAATATTGAAGATTGTTCTGAGTTTAAATTGACTAGAAAATCAGGTGCGGATGACCTTCAATCAATAGAGACTTCAAATTTTAGTTTAAAGCTTAGAGCAGAAGACACTTCTGCTAATTCGGATTCTCAACTAACTCTTTCACCTTATTCGCCATCAGAATTATTTAATTTATATGGACGAAAGACTGGTGATTATATAGTTGGTATTGTTGGGGAAGGAGATAATACAAACCCAGAATTGAAATTTAATATTTCAACAAGCAATAGCTCGAACTTTAGAATAAGTGCTACAAAAGAAGGGTTTAAATATAACTCTAATTTTAATTCTTCTGGACCAGCAGCACATGGAGATAGATGGATTACAGATAAAGGATATGTAGATAATGCAATAGCCAATGCTGTGCCGAGTGCTACAACATTCACAAACGCAAATAACCAATCAGGCACTTATACTTGGAATGTAGCAGCTAACCCTAAATTAAGATTAACACAAACAGGAGATTTAGCTATCACTATAACGAACCAAGTTAATGGTGGTGAATATATACTAGACTTGTACAACGATTCTACCGATGGACATGTACTTTCTTTTACAAATACAATGAAAGTTGGTAATGCTTCTAACGGTGCTATTGATCAATCAAGTTTGGCTAATGCTAATGACTTACATACAATAATATATAATGGGATTGATTTTAAGATCAACACAGGATTATATTACAATTAAAATTAAAAGAAAGAAATATGTTCGGAAGTTTAAATAATGGCTTAAGACTAAAAATACCTAACAGGTTAAATAACACTGGTGTAAATATAAGAATTACACAAGAGACCAATGTAGCTGTTGGAATGGTTAAACATCCTGCTGAAGGAGTATGGAAAAGAATGCAGCAAGGTGGAACGACATGGAGTGGAACAGCAGGTGATAATGATGGCTATATAGAATATAAAATAAATAAACCTACACTATTCGATACTTCAAGCAACACTCTCAATAGTGGTGATACTGAAATATGGGATGAAGGTATTTTAGACCTTTCCAAGGCTGTATTTTTAACTTTAATAGAAGCCGATAGAATATACGTTAATGCTGACAACGTAATATTACCAAAAATAGTTAAGCCTTTAAGGGAATTTACAAACAGTAATGTTGATAATATATTTACAGAAAACAGTGTTTTAGATTTTAGACCTTTCGGTTTTTATGATAACTTCGATGGAAATATAATTAACACAAATAATATGGAAGATCTTGGATTGGCTGGATTCATAATCCCTAGTTCAAGTACCAACGAATTTCTTAGAATATCCCAACAATATAATAATTATTCTGAACTTCCAACTGAAGCAAAAACATTTGATCTTAGAAATTACACTAGTTTTAACGGTTTGTTAAGCTTATCTTTTTCTGAATTTGATGATTTTTATTTACCAACTACAATACAAAGTGGTTTAACACCTAATTTAGAAATACTTATAAGAAACCTTACTGTTAATAACGCAACTAGTGATGTATTGGATTTGTCGCATTTATATAACTTAAAAAGATTTGTAGCTAATTTCAATTCTGCTACTTATAAGGAATTTATATTTCCTACTGGTAATACATTTGTTGAAAATATTTCTTTAAATCAAAGATCAGATATTACTAAATTTGATTTTAGTAATGTCAATAACGTATCGGACTCACTTACAATTGATTTGGTTTCTACGAACAATTTAACAGATGTTAAAATAGATACAGATTATCAAAACATACAAGAAATAACTATACAAAACATTAGAGATACAAGTTGGAGTGGTGTTGATAGAGATTTTAGTTCAGCTACTTTCTTAGATGATTCTGAGTTTAAATTGGGATTATCTTCTACTATATCACAGGGTGGTAATTTAACTGTTAGTAACTCTGAAAAAAGTAAAATGAGAAGTTTTTCTATTGTCAACTTTGATTTAAGTACACAATCACCTTATGATCTAACCGATCATAGTTATAGTGGAAATAACCATACTATAATTCTTAATAGATGTTCATTAACAAGTGTAACAATGAATAATTCTATGCCTAATCTTATTTCTTTAAACCTAAATAATAACAATTTAACAGGGAGTGTAGATTTAAGTAATTTAACGTATAACAACGATGCTGTAAGTGCTGTTAATGGTGTTCAATTACAATTAAACAATAACCCATTAATTACATCTTTGGACATAGATGATTTAGTGTTGCGAAACGTAGAAATGGCAGGAATAGGTTTAACAGCTTTGGATTTATCTACAAACACCCTTAAAAATAACAGATCAAGGTCAAGCACAGCTCAAAGGTTTCAAATACAAGACTCTTCAATTCAGACTATTGCACCTTTTGGAACTGTTGATGGGGCTTTTTCTTTTATTGATGTCCATGATTCAGATTTACTTACATTTGATTTAGCTACAAACAGCAGTTGGCTTGAAGGGGTTTTACCTAATGGATTGACACCATTGGATGGTCTAACACCTGTATATCATATTCAATCATTAATATTTGGTGGTGGAAATTCAAATAAAGATTTTGAGTTAATAATGCCTGATCACACAGTGAGTGATGATTATAGTATTAGAGATATTAATTATGCTTCAACTAACCACATAAACAATAAAATTATTGATTTAAGGGCTTTTACAAGTATTCCATCTAGGCAAATAGTTATGCAAAACAATTCGGTTCTTACAACTATACTTATGCCGACTAGGTACAAAAGTGTAGGTACAGGTAATCACACTGCTCAAATATTAACTTTTATTAATAATAAGAGACTTGTTTATAATAATTGGTATGCTAATTACACACAAGAAGAATGCTTTCATGTAAACACAAACCTTAGTAATAACAGATTTGGTGCTAAAACTGTTAATCAAATATTGATTGATATTTTAAATAACCCAAACAGAAAACCTATTACTATAAATTTAACATCTAACACCCCTGTATTGGATGTCCCAAACAAAAACTCAGGGATTGAAGCATTGGAAGTTTTAACAGATGAAGGATTTGTTATTACCACAGACTCTTTTACAGCGCATGAATCAGAGATGACAGGTGATGATGTTTTAGTTGGAGAAATTAAAAGTGAAAATACTAATATATACGGTCAAATAAAAACCGATTCTACAAACAATAACTATGTGTCTGTAGATATGAGAGTTAACCCAGATGAATTAGCTTTTGATAATTCAAATGACGATAGTGTAAAAATACATAATGAAACAGCTTGGGATACAACTAATGATATTGGTAGGTATATTGAAATAACTTTCACACCTACAGGTATATCAGGAATTAACACAGATAACAACGTATTAATTGGACAATCTACTTTCTATAGATCGAGATTGGTTTTTAACTCAACAACATTTAGCATAGTTGGAGATAATGATGTTAGTATTCCATTTTCATGGTCGCCAGTTAACAACACTGAATACACAGTAAGAGTTGAACTTGTAGGTGTAGAAACTTTTGAACTGTTTATTGATGGTGTATCTTTAGGGACTAACACGATAAATTCAGGTGTGATTTTTTGGCTTGATTTGCTAGGAAAAAGAAGTACTACACATTCACAAGGTTTCAATGGTGTAATTAGTAAAGTTAAAACTAAAGACTTTATATTCAACTTTGAGGAAATAGGCAACGATGTTATAATCCGTAATGATTATATCAAAGATGTAGTTAGAGCAACGGCTGGTGAGATCGCATTAGATCAAGCAAAAATTGATTATGTTGATTTGAACAAATCTTTTGATTTCCCAATAGGGTCATATATCGAATATGAATTCCAACAAGTAGAATTAGGGGATTCACCAAGACATTTAATGGATAAAAGTAAAAGTTCTGTTGGTGTTATAAATGATGCTACAACTCTACAAATACAGGATGATGGATCCACTAACAGAGTTGTTTTTACTTCTAATGTAAGTGATGGGAGTGTTTATAAAATTCGATGGGAGAGAGAAACAGATTTAGATGTTAGACTTTATGTGGATAATGTTGATTTAGGAGTTCAATCCTTTACGACATCACCTACTAATTTAAATTTTGATCGTATTGGAAGACTTGCTACTTTACATACAGGTAAATTTATTTTAAAGTACATGGATTTAGATGGAGATATCTTAAATTTCGATGAGTCAAGTGACTCTAGGTTTGTACAAAACAGCAATGTTCAAGATGTTTGGTCTATTTCTAATAACTTAAAGCTAGATTCAACAAAAGACTTGCGTATTGAATTCCCTAGTGATAAACAACCTTTAACTAGTAATAATGGTTATGTGGAATTTAAGTGCAAATGTCCTCTTTGGAATAATAACAAGAGCAATGTTCTTACTGCTGATAACTTTGGATTATGGATGCCAAAAGAAACAAGTTTTTTGTTAAGAACAGAAAACAATTCAGAAAGCATAACCTTCAATTATCCTACTCTTAGTTTGGCTGCTGACACATACTATACATTTAAAATAGTGAGGCTACATGCGGAAGATGCGGTCAATACCTTTGAATTATTTATAGATGGTGTTAGTCAAGGGACACAAACATTCGTAGCTAGTTCTAGTAATTATGCGGTAGATGCTATCGGAAAAGGCTCTGGTCACACAGTTAATGGATTTGGTAGCTCAAATGCTACGATAGAGTATGTGGATATAAACGGTGAGTACTACGATATGAGTGAAGGACAAGGTGGAACTATTTACAGAAGATAAAAAATAAAAATATGACAGGAATAACAGAAAGTTTTCGATTTGTTTTGTATAACTACGAACTTTTAAGTGTGGTAAAAAATGAAGAAAACAGCATAACTCACTTTAATAGCAATACATATTGCGTGTTAGTTAGTTCAGAAGCAGTTGCCAGGGATAACTTCGGTGTTACAGGAATTTGTTCCACTGAAGAGGAATGGTTACATTTTGAGCAATTGCTTTCATCGGCAAAAGGAGAAATTTACGAAGAAGAAGAGGAAGAGATTTAAAAAGCTCTTTTCTTTAGATATTTATGTTAAACAATAAAATAAAAAAATATGCCACTAGGTAACTTTAATGCATCAAGTGTTAATTCAGATCAATATTATCTTTCAGGTAATCCAATCGAATTTGGATCCAGCTGGTCGGGGTTAACTGGGGAAATAAATTCAAATACCGACCTACCTTTTGAAGTGGGGTCTGGTGGTACCCAAACTAATAAGTCAGATTTAGAAGTTTTATCTGGTAGTGTAATAACAAATAACCTTGTTATATCTGGAGAAACAATAGATTTTAATGACTTGGAAGTTAAGTGGGGTAACTTATCAGGCAATGTTTATGATCAACAAGATTTAACTCCTTTTATAAGTGATGTAATTGTCAATGGTAATTTGCCAATAAATGACTTCGGAAATAACTTTCAAGTGGTAAATAATGCTATTGAGTATTATGGTTGCGATATTATCTTAAAAACGGGCATTTACAATACAGTAGAAATCCCTTATAAAAATAGAAGTATAAATTCTGGAAACGGAAATATATTTATTTTCATATTAGACCAGGATGATGTCACAATAGGATATCAGAAATTATTAGTAGGTACTGGTGGGAGTAATGAAGGTGTTTTAGAAGTAATTTTTGATACTCCGATTAACATTAATTCAGCTGGGATTTATCAGTTTGTAATAGGAAGAAGAAATTTTTCATCAAATACAAAAAGAATTGATTTTTTCCACAAAGACATAAACAGCTCTGCTGGTAGCGTGTGGATAGCTTATGGTAATTCCAATGCATCATTAAATACAAATGATCCAAGTGCTATTGATTGGTCAACGATAAATAAACAGAACTTCAATAGGATTATCAAATCATTAATATACAAATCATAAAAAATGTCAAAAATAAAAAAAATTTACACGGGTGACTCAAATAACTTTAAAGGTTATAGTTATGATGCTTTATCTGATAAGCTCCCCGAGTTTGAAGGCCTAAAAATTAACAACACTGAATTATTAACAGAAACAGATGGTACATTGACCATTATAAACAGTGATGGTGTCGTAAAAAATGTTTTAACACAAGATGTAACTACTGGTTCGGAAAATGCAGATGTTAAGATAATTAACACTAATTTATCTATAGAAACATCTGCAAATGCTTTTCAGCCTTTGCAAAATGAAACGATAACATCTACTTTAAACGAAAACAAAGGTAGGTATATCATACAAGTTGATTTTGAAGTTAACGATAACACTCATATTGAAGAGTATCGAGCTATAACTGACTCTGGATTAGACAATTATAGAGTTCAAGTTTATGAAATAGCAACTTTAGAGCCTAGTGATTTATCTAGCTGGAATAATTTAGGTAGCTACTGGAGAACAAAACAAACTATATTCCAAACTAGAACAAAAAACGAAGTTCTCTCTGAAAGGGGTTTATTAAGTGGGGACTATAATTTATCTGCCAGTACTGTTAGTTTAAACTTATTGCCTAAAGGGTTGTCTTATTACGCTGGTAAAAAGTACAGAATGTTAATTAGTGCTGATAATGAATTTACTTTAAAAGGTTCTAATTCCATTCCTGACCCTGTAAATGGAGGCACGCAAGGTTTCCCATACGTAGAAAGAAGCTTTAGAACATTCAGTACAGCGACTATTGTAGATTCGGAAACCGTAAGGGAATCTGCATTAAGTAATTATGATTTATTTGTTTGTCCTACTTATACAGGCGGTAATTCAGATGGAACAGCTTTAAAACCTTATATTAATTTAGAAACTGCAATAGCAAACTCAAATGATGGGGATTCTATTTTAGTTGATGGTGTTAATATAATTAGTTCTGAAATTGTACTACCACATTCATTATTCTTTTATGGTACAGATCAAGCAGAAATAAAATTTGCTTCTTATAATGCTACTAATGGTGACATATTTTCTTTTGAAGGAGATAATACACAAAAGTTCTTATTTAAAAACTTAAGATTCGCAAACGCTGGAGGATATGGTCTTTATATCAAAAAGACATTGCAAACCAAAGTTGTGGATTGTACAATAACAAATTGTGGATGGGACGGTACACAGTTGCATACAATAGCTTCTAAGAGCGTTACAGGTATTTATGGATATGATTCTACCCAAGCAGAACTACAAGCATTTTGGGCTAGTTCTAGCACCTCTGATGGTGGGGCTATGCGCATACAAGAAGCTACACAAGTAGAAATCATAAACAACAATGTAAGCAAAAATCTTAGAGGGATTAGACTTCAAGATTGTGGGGTTGGTGGTTATGGCTTTGTTACTCGTAATGTTTCAAGCCAAAATATCGAATCAGGAATTTACTTAGCAGCAGGTTCGACTTATTACGGATGTCAAAATATAATCGTAACTATTAACAGTTCTGCTTATAATGCTAACAATGGTTTGTTGTGTATCGGTGGTATTAATAACAAGTTTTCACAGAATGAGGTAAACGGTAACTGGAATGCTGGTATGTGTGGATGGGGTTCTGCAAACTTAACTTTAAGAGATTGCGGTTTATATGACAATAACAGAAGTACTTATAATGGAATTGGTAATACAGGTGATGCCAAGGCGAGTATTCAGATTAACGATGCTTATAATTTATTAGGTACAGCAATCACCTATAACCCTGCGTTTAGATTTATTGCTGAAATTTTAGATACGCAAGTACATTACACAGGTTTGGGATCTAATACTGAGAAGATAGGATTCTTAATTACTAGTGGTGTTGGTGCTATTGCAGACAATGCAAAGAATATAATTAAAGTAGATGACGTAGGATTTATAGGTCAAGATTACGCTATCGATTTTAGCGAAGTTGATTTAACTAACCTTAGAGTTTCATTAGGTGATAACTCTTACCAGTCAATTGGATTAAAAGCTGTTAAGGCACCATTATCGGGTAATTACTCTGAATTGCCGTTTAGTAACCACGTGATGGAAGTTCCTGAAGTGGATGTCGTAGTTGATACATTAAAACAAACTATTGCTTTGCACGAAGGAGTTGGTGGCAATGTAATTAATGTTTATAATACAAATGAGCTGCAATCTGTATTAAAAACTAACTCAGTAGATATTATACAGAAGTCAAGTGATAAAATACAACTTAGAGATTTAACTTTAGGTAATGTTTATATCAATGGAGTTGTAGCAGGTTCAAATATTAATACAGTGAACGATAGCTTAAACGGTGCATTTAGTATGGACTTGACTGAATACAAAGAATTTATTGAAACAGAAGTAGGTGTTATCGGTGGAGGTACAACTAGTGCTACATTCTATTACATCGAAAGCCCAGACGGTACTTATCATTATCCTTTATTTAAGACAGAAGCAGAAGCTGATCAAATAGATACTGATTTAGGCGGCACAGGAAGTAGTCATACACATACTTACGTAGATGATTTAACTAACACTACTTGGTATATGCCTGATGTTTCTAATCACATGAATAGTAGTGTAATGCCAGTTAATGGCTTGTACACTGCTCCTAATGGGGGAACTGCACCTAATGTAATCTGGAATATTCAAGTTACTGATGTAGATACTAATTATACACCTACATTCACAGACCTTACTTTTACAGTTGCCGAGCAAAGTGCTGTTAACTTAGTTTATAAACCTGCTGGAGATACAGATACTTATAACGTAACTGGAGTACCAACAGGCTATGCAGACACAGGATATGCAATTGTGGGAACTGCTGAAACTATTACTGATGGTATTGATATAGTACATACATTAAGTGTGACTAAGGCTAATGCTTTTGGTAGTGATACTGGTACTATTACTTTTACAGTGACAGATGACCCTTCTAACAATGTAAGTAATAATTCAACTAATTGGACTAAGGCCTTACATTTTGGACGTGGTGGTGGATATTCGGCAGCTTCACATTTAAGACAAGTTCACAACCACCAAGACTTCAATGTTTTGAGACATAATGGAACTAGTACTACTGTTGGGTTACCTGACCAAGCAGGAATGATGGCACGTAGTGTAGCTGCTAGACCTTGGGCTACTTCTGTAGTGTTTAAAGCAGATGGAAATAATATAAACCAACACATTTGGCAGCAAGGAAATGGTAGTGGTGGTAACGGTAATCATATTTACCTAAGACTTAATTCAATTGGTAAACTATACTTTGGCTGGGGTAAAACTGGTGTTGGTGTTAATGAGTGTTTAATAGCTACAAATATATCTTCATCTACTTGGTATGGTGTTTATATTGCTTCTAATGGTGCAAGATTAGCAGCTGGAAATAACCAATACGCACAGAGTCCTTATCAAGCTGCTGATGTTAATTTAGCTGCTTCATTTGATATTAGAATAATGAGTAGTGCTGATAACTTTGCTAGTGTAGGTTCAAACTTATCTACTGCATCTAATTGGGTTTCTACAGGTATTGCAACTTCGGAATCTACAGGAGGTAGTTTTCATATTGGTTCTGCAAATGGTCAGAAGTACTTCTACGGTAAAGTAGCTAGTATGGTTGTAACAGCTTTAAGAATAACAGAGTACGCTAACACTCAAATCCCTATGCCTAGTGATGCTGAAATTAAGAAAATGATAACTGATCCGAAAGGTTGGGAAGATGATTACAGAGATGGTGAATTAGTTAGAAGCTATGTTGGCGTTAATACAGGTACTTATACCCCTAATGATTATGTGCATGGTTATATTTCGAATATGATTTATCTAATGGGTGATGGTACTAATGACTCATTCGGTAATGGTATTAGAAATCAAGTTAGACCTGGAGAACAAAACATTGTTAAAATGCAACTTAACAATATGATTTCTAGCGATATAGTGAATGTAACAATTCCAGGATTAAGTTAAATTAAAACATAAAAACAAAAAAAAGCCAGTAATTAATTTTACTGGCTTTTTTTGTTTAATTCTGAAAATAAGCTTCAACCAACTTATTCATCGAACACATCTCTGAAATTTCATGGTCGGTAAAAAAATGTTTTTCTTTATATCCTATGGTTACATAACCAATCAATTCATGGCCTTGCCATATAGGAAGATAAATAATCGATTTCAACTTTGTCTTTCTGTAAATATTTCTTATTGAAGGGTCTTTGTGTTCTTTAATGTCATAAACATAAAAAAACCCTTGTTCCATTGTCCTATGAATATAGGTGGCGTAAGGGTATAATGGCATGTCAACATACCTTTGCTTTATAATAGAACTTCGTTGAGCTTTAGCAATTTCATCAGCTTTCATTAGGTGGATTCGATTCAGAGACGTGCTTCCATTGTGGATAACCCAAGCTGTAACCGATTCAGAGTTAAACTCTAATCTTAAACTTTCACAAACCCTTTTAATTTGGATTGATTTTGAAAGATAAACCTCAAGCTTATTTTCCTTTATATCAAGATATTCTAAGGCTAAATCCTTATTCCAAATACCAATACACAATAAAACAGATAGAACCATGATAAAACCAACCTTTGATTTCTCATAAAGATCCTTAAATTTATCTACAATTTTTAAAATACTATCCAATACCATACATACGTTTATTGTAAATAATAAAAAAAAAGGTCTAATCTACACTAAACCAATTCTTTCCATCATTTTATCAATTTCTTTTTCAACAATCAAATCAATTGCCTTGGAGTCTTTTGGGTCTAAAGCAGATCTTTTTGGCATTTTGTCAGTCCCTTCTTCATGATATCCAGAGTAAAGAGTACTATTTTGTATAGTAAAGCCTTTTCTATTCGATTTAAATTGAAAAGACCTTTTCATTCTGCCTGTCTTATTTAAAAGAGGATGTTTTTTATCATCTTTACGTGGAGCCCATGGTCCAACTTTTTCTTGTTGTTGCTTGTTGAAAAACTTCATATAAACTCTCCCTACACGTTTAGAAATGGAAGCGTTGGTCCGCTTCCAAGTACTAGTTTTCTTTAATGCGGATATTTGTTTATCGAGATTCTGCATCTGTAGATAAATTGTTAAAACCTAAAATAGGAATACCAAACTTCTCTTCAATAAATTCTGGGTCAATTTGAGCACCAGCTTTGACAAATTCAATTACATTTTCCAAGAGTTCTTGCTTATCACTTTCTTTTTCTCTTGATATGCATAATTCAACCCCTTCAAATTCAGTTAAGCCTAAAGCAACTAATTTCTCCATTAACTTCTTAAACCATTTTTCAATGAATTTAATGTCATCCAAAACGAACATGTTAGCAGTATTGGCTCCTTCCTTTACAGATCCTGCCCAAGCTTGGTCCTTCCCGAGGTCTGATCCCAAGATCGCCATAGATATATCAGATTTAAATAATTCATCAGCCGTGCGAAAGATTTCATGAGCACCAGTGTTTGATGTTTCAAGCATCTCTATTTCATCATTAATATCCAACACGATCGATGTCGAGTTGTTGAACTCATTTAAAGCCGCCATGCAATTTTCCATCGACTCCTCATTCGAGCTCATAGTCCGAATAACGATAGAAGGAATTCCAATCTTTGCCAGGTAATCTGATAAAGTACCCGAAGCTTGTTTCAAGTAGAGATAAGATGGGGCAATTTTATTGTATATCCCCAAATAATCAAGGTCTGTTTCATCACAAATTTTAAGCATCCAATTTTTCAGCTTTGGAGAATCTAATGAAACACCTTCATGGGCATTGTATGTAGGCAACAATTGGTTTGTTTTGGGGTTTATAAATTCACGTCTAATCTCTTCAATAGAAAAAGAGCTATCAATAATATCAGTAACTTTTATTGTGGTGTATCCAAACATTTTCGAATCAACACAAATCTTCATAAACTGCTCTATAAAGCCTTCAATTTTATCAGACACACTTTCATCCACTTCTTGATCGTTCTTCTTATACAAACGATCTCGTGAAGTAATAGAGTTCTTTCTGACCTCAACTTTCGAGAACACTGTAGGGTTATCGCTTAGATCTTTATAGAAGTTAATTAATTGCCAATAAGTTGGTACGTTCCCAATAACAGATTGCTGAAAAGTTCTCCATTTGGCCAAATATTGCTTCTCACGATTGAGCTTGCTGTAATTTGGCTTAATTAATTTTTCTGTGTTGGGTGATTTTTTATCTAGGTTTTCAATATTAGATAAATCAATTTTTCCTTTATATTCCATTTTTAATATTCGTTTTTATATTTACCTTCCCAGTTGTTTGTAAATCGTATTCTCATACCACTCTGTTTACCTTCTTGTTTATCGGTCCTCTCTAAATCGATTTCTAACTCACCCTTTTTAATTGATTGGAGGTCCTTTAACGCTTGTTTTGATCGTGATGAACGTAAGTCGTTTTCCATTCCAGTCCTTGTCAACAAATCACAAATCATAATATCCAATACAATACGAACTAAAGTAGGGTTTCTATCATCAATTGTAAATTCAGAATCATCTATGTATTGATTGAAATAGTCTGAGTTGCCAATAAAATCACCAGGTGTTTTACCCGACTGAGCAAATTCCTGCTCGAAATCAATTGCAACAACATCATAAATTTGGTTGTAGGTGCAAGAGCTCTGAATGTATTCTGGAGATTCACCGTTGGGAACATATTTAACTGAGTATTTATTTGTTTTCTTATCAGTCATGTAGACAAGGCTGGTCCCTGTAACTGCAGTTGCTGCACTATAAATTATACCACCACACTCTTCGTCATATTCGTCATTAGGAACAAGGAAAGATAAATCACCATCATTGAAGGTTTTATCTAGTGTTGATTGCCTTTGGTATGGAATCGAATCAAATACTACTTTGCTTTGCCAATATGTTTTATACTCGGGCTCACAAACATTGTTTTTTGCCACATAAATCATTTCTGAGACACTTTCATCTCCTAACAATGTAATTCCTCTCTCCTGTGCAAAATATTTCTTCTCTGCTGTTAATCCAGTATTTGATGGGTCAACTAAAACACGATCACCAAAAGCATATTCTGTGTTTGGTTTAAACTCGATAAAGGGACGCAGCTCTTTATCCATGTCGTAATTGGCCCCTAATGCTTCTCGGACATGTTGTAGAGCTATGCTCTCAGCCATATCAACGTATGAGTCATTGTCACAAGTAGCTTGATCGACCAATTTATGGCTCATTCGGTAATTCAATTCTTTTTTTAATATGAATTTCATTTGTTGTTGTTTTTAAATAAATAGTTTTGCTTTATGGAATGCAAATTAATAATTTGAGTTCCTATAATTCTTTTGTTTTTGGCTGTTGTTGAACTTTCTCGCTAATTGGCCTGAACCACCTCTTTTGTGGGTTTGATATTCGTGCTGATATACATAAAGCATAGAGTAAGCAAAAGTATCAACAAGGTGCCCTCTCATCTCTTGAGCTGATTTCTTTCCAGAGTATGGATCCGTGATTGTTTTCTTCATTTTATCAACGCCTTTTCCATCGGCACTCCAAACACAACACTCGAGATCTTCAATTAATTTTGTAAGGCGTGGATGTATTCTAACCTTTATTGAGTCATCTTCTTCCAATAATTCATTGATGTAATTAGATCTTAAAAATACACTCTCATTGGTTTTTGGTACAACTAATTTTAATTGTTTGGAGGAAAATTGTTTTCTAAAATAATTTAACACAAGAGTGTAAAAGTTAAACCCTTTCTCCAGTTTAGCATCTTCTTTTCGAGATGTTGCATCACCTGTTATGAAAATAAGTTCTTTATGGTCAGAGTATTTCTTATTAAACTCATCGCATGTCTCCTTTAATCCTTTAATACAAATTTCATCAAAGTAATGCATTTCGCCTTCATGTTTTTGCCCGACTAATAATGTTACATGTGGCACCACGTTTTCGTCAAAGCTTAACACAAGTGGTTTTGAAGGATCGTAACAAACTTCATTTGACACATGCTTAGACAAAAGGAAATTGGAAAATATCTCCTGTCCCGAAGCAATAAATCCAAATAATCCAAGGCAGTAAATTTCATAAAACAGCTTATTAGTTTTTTTGTACCGCTCAAGCTGCTTACTGGACTCTGAATCAATGAATTTGTTGTCTTTGTAAGTCGAATGCAACACTTCAACGTCATCACGTTCCTCTTTATGAAATTCACCATAAACCCAATTTGATTTTGATACTGGATTGAAGGTTACGATTATTTTTGCTTTCTCACAGCCAACACCACGGACCCTGGCATTTATTTGAGCAAAGACATTTGCTGAATCCAGTTCAGTAGCTTCTTCAATCCATATACCAGCCGAGAGAGAAGCTATAGATTTGAGTTTCTCCACGTTGTCTAACCCTTTAAAGAGAATTGTCGATCCGTTTTGAAATGTTATTACTTTTTCGGTTTTATTTAATTTGTAAGGGATCCCCCATGACTCTAAAACATCTTTGAATAATTCAATACATGATCCATTGAGACTTGACGATGTTTGCCGAAGAACTAGTAATCTCTTTTTTGATTGGAGGAGTTTTAGAACATATGCTTGAGTCAAGGAATAAGATTTTGAACTTGAAGCGCCTCCATATACCGAAGCAAATCGCTTATTAGAATCAAAAAAATCCCAAATTTTAAAAAATAAGGGATTAAATAATTCTTTATCTATATTTAAATTTCTCATTTAAGATTTTTGTCGATTAACTCAGTCATCTCCCTGATAACTGCTGGTTGGTTAAACGAATGTTCTAAATCGATTGCCAGCTGTTCGACTCTTTCGATTACTTCTTTTTTTGTTAATTTTTTACTTGCCATTTTTTCTTAATTATTGATTGATAAAATTTTTTCCACATCCAACAAGGATATTTTATTTAATAGATCCATGTTGAAATCTGAAAATGTACTTGTCGTTAATTTGTATTGTTTATTCTTATTTTTAAGGTATTTTAAACCTAATTTAAAGTCACCCTTCAATAAAAATACACCTAATACTTCATCGTAAGAGAATAAATCCCCATTCTCACTAGATAAATATTTGATCTTTTTAGTGAATTCTTCATTTGAAATGTTTTTCATTTGCATGAGTTTTATGTTTCCTGAAGATCCACTTCTAAATATACATAGCAATTTATCTTCAGTTACATAATTTAAATTAGAAAAATAATCCATTTCAATTTTTAACTCTTGGTTCATTTTACGATTTGCAGCCCATATAGCAACTCGCTCAGCATTTTTTGGGTCCTTCTTATAATAATTTTGATAGGAATTATATGAAAACCGATTATTCTTAATCCAATTTTTAGTTGCTTCAATCTGTTTTTGTTTGATCTCGTCAGATGAATGATAACGTTCATTCATGTATTTGTTTATTTCTTCTTTTTTCATTTTATTTGTTGTTAAATTTTTTTCCTTTTCCGTAATTATCTAATGCTTTTTGAACCTCATCAAGAGACCATCTGTTTGCAAT
>Ga0208669_1000406_pt1 | contig 17244 bp, 23 predicted proteins | sample 21_taG_FD_184095 | JGI IMG/M metagenome (GOLD analysis project Ga0208669, IMG submission 184095) | Marine viral communities from the Subarctic Pacific Ocean - 21_ETSP_OMZ_AT15319 metaG (SPAdes) (version 2) | ecosystem: Environmental > Aquatic > Marine > Oceanic | place: Pacific Ocean | collected...
TGATAAGGACAAGCAGATATGTGAGCTTGATAACCCATTAGTATTAATAGTATCTTCAGAAATACCAAACATAAGAAAAATACAAACAGTATTAGAACATGTTATCAAAAGCAAACGACCTCTTTTAATTGTTGCTCCAGTTGATCAACAGGTTAAAGCTGCTTTACTTATGAACAAGGTGAAAGGTAATATAAAGGTAAATATAATCGACTTACCAGGCTTTGGTCCTACGAAAGAAGATACTGTTGCAGATCTTGCTTTTTTAGTTGGGGCTAAAGTAATTAATGAGCAATTAGGCGATGATCTTGATTTAATCGATGTAGATTGCTTAGGTGAGGCTTACACTGCAATTACAGACGATAAGAATACGGTTCTTACCATAGAAACTCCAGAAGATCAAATGGAGGAAAGAATTAAGAGTATTAAGAAAACTATAGATAAGTGGGAGAAAAACCCGTTTATCCAGAAGAAACACAGACAAAGACTAGCTATGCTATCAGGAAGTGTTGGTATGGTGAAAGTAGGTGCTGATTCCAAGGTTGAACTCAAGGAAAAGAAAGATAGAATAGAAGATGCGATATATGCTACAAAAGCAGCTTTGAAAGAAGGTATTGTTCCTGGTGGTGGTGTAGCACTATTAAATGCCTCTCAAAAAATCTCCGCTAAAGCGGTGGGTGAAGAGATACTACTTAAAGCTATTCAAGCTCCTTTTTATACTGTACTTGAAAACGCTGGTATAAAAATGGCAAATGGATACGAAGATCACGAAGGATACGGAGTAGATGTAGTAACTGGTGAAAGAGCTACTATGGTGTCAGCTGGTATCATCGATCCGGTTTTGGTTACAAAATCGGCGCTGAAAAATGCAGTGAGTGTAGTATCAACGATTATATCTGCAGATTGTGTAATTTCAAACATGAGACACAATGAAGGCAATTAACAGATATATAATAGTAGACAGAATAAAGACAGAGCCTAAAAAGGTTGCTGGGTTGATCATGACAGACGAGACTGATCAAGACAACCGCTATATAAAAGCTAAAATAATATCGTGTGGACATTTGGTTGAAGGACTAAAAGATAATGACACGATATATTACGATAAACATGCTGGACACGACATATCATGGAAAGACACTCTTTATAGAGTTATTCGTGATGGTGACGTAGTTCTAGTAGATTAAGCCTAAACCAGAAACCTAAAACCTAAAACTTAAAACAACAAACAAATTATTAATTATTAAAAAACAAAAAAAATGACAAAATATTTTATTGCTAATGACGCTGCTGATGATACTGGAATGTGGCCTGTAACTGCTCTTAGAGCGGTAACTTGCGCTGCTGATGCAACTGTACTTGTTCAGTTTGACGCTGGTTTAGATGATCCAACTGGTGCTACTTCTAATGTTGATACGGTAACTTTAACAATTACTGCTGACAAACAATTAGAAGTTATGAAAGCTATTGCTGCAGCTGCTAATGCTAGCGGCGCTGCGTATGGAGATGGAGCTTTGATTCTTTGTGATGACATCAACTCAGCGTTCTTACACGCAGACATTTTATCTTGTACTATTACTCTTAACACGATATAGTAATTGAGATTAACCGCGCAGGATCTGCGTGAATTAAATATCCTTAAGTATTACAGGCTCACTAGAAAGTGGGTCTGTAAAACTTACGGGTTAAAAGATGCAGATTTAGAATTATTAATTTATTTAGATTGTAAAGGAAGATTTACACGAAACGATTTTATCAACGGAGTTTATACATACTCGTGGGATAAAGCAAGATGGGAGAGATTAAAAAGAGAAGGTTGGATAGAAACTTGGAGACATAGAAATAGAACGACTGTTATGTACTCTATATTTAAAACCTCGTTTAAATGCTCGCAAATGATAACTAGAGTATATAGAATACTTTTAGGCGAAGAAGATATGCCTACATCAGAAAGAAGTGTATTTTATAATAACAAATCATACACAGATAAAGTTTATAATAAAGCTATAGATGATATGATAAAAGATAAAGACAGATAATATGGCATTCAAAATGAAAAACCCAATAGGTAATATAGCGAATACTAAATCACACGGTACTAACGCTAACTTTGCTAAAAGTGGTATAACAAAAGACGGAGCACCGTTTATAGGTGGTTTAGTTAAAGGAGCTTTAGGTGTTGGTAAAAAGTTATTAGGCGGTGGTCTAAAAGGAGTGATGGGAGGTATTGGTAAAAAACTCATGGGAGGCATGGGTGAGAAAGTAGGAGGTATTGGTAAAAAACTCATGGGTGGAATTGGACAGGAGGCACCACAACAAGAAGAATCAGCCAAAAAAGATCCATTTGCGAATGAAGAACCAAAAAGATATGGTCCATCAAAAGAGCAAAAAGAAGATACATCAGATACACGTTCCCCTCAACAAATAATGAGAGATAAAAAAGCGTTTGCGGATAAATATTTTAAAAAATAAATTATGGCATTTAAAATGAAAAAGCCTATATGGCATGGTACGGATTCTCATAAACAAGCTGTTAAAAGTGGTGCACCATCTACAAGTGTACCTATTGCTAATTGGGGAGATATAACTAATCAAGGAGATGATATTGAGGTTAAGCCTGGTGATGATCCAAACGCTACGGTGGAAGGTACTTCTAAACTAACAACAGAAGGACCAAAGGGAGGTTCGGCTATTGATAAAGCAACAAATGAGAAAGTAAATAAAACTAAAACCGAAAATACAGATGAACCAGAAGATAAGTACAATGAAGATGGAAGTAAAAAAGAAGGAAAAAAGTGGCACGAAAAGAAAGCTTGGAGAGAAAGTGGTATTGGCTCTATAGTAGAAGCTGCTAAATCAATTGGAAGAGGTATAAAGAACATTAGAACTAAAAATAAAGCTAAAAAAGCAAAATCACTTGCAGACGCGAAAGCAGCTGTTGGTTCTGGTTCTGAAACTTTAAAACAAGCTAAATTAGTTGAAAGAAATAGAAAGAAAACTGATAGAAAAGCAAAAAGCGATATTAAAAAAGCTAAAAGAGATAAAAAGAAATTAGCTAAATATAGAAAGAAAAACCCAGTAAGAGGTAAAGAAGCTGTAGATTTAGTTACAGGTGGAGGTAATAAATCTTTGGTATAATGGGTTTTAAACTAGGTAAAGAAAAAGGTAATTACGCTATAAATGGTGAAATCAAAACAAAAATGAGTTTTGGCAAGTTAAGCGGGGATAGTGATGTATCTGTACCTGGTGTACCTATTATAAGAAAAAAACTAGGTCAAGATATTATGGGTGAAGCAAATATGGATGGAAGTATATATTTGAGTGAAAATATAATACCCGGAAGTAAAGAAGAACAAGAAGTACTTATTCACGAGATGAGACATGCTACCGACATGCGAATAGGTAAATTAAAGTATATGGATAACTATATAAAATATAATGGAGAGACATATGCTAGAAAAGATATAGAAGGTAAGGATATGATTAACTACGATGGTAAATGGATCCAAGCTGGAAGTACTGAGTTCCCTTGGGAGCTCGAGGCAAACAATGGTAATAAATAACAATTAAACAAATCAAAACAAAATGGCAACATTAACACCAACATTAACACTTGCTAGTACTGACATATCAGCTAGCGAAACATTAAATTTAACACTAACAGATACTTTGTCTGTATTAGGACCTGTGCAAACTAAAAGAGTGGCAATTGACTCTGCTGCATCAGATCTAGAGGCGACCAACGTGATATTATTAGCGGCTAGCTATAGTAAATCTTATGTGTTATTATATAATACTTCTACAGCAGCTTCAGGAGAGATTATAACAGTAGGTACTGCAGTAGCTTCAGGAGGTACGAGTGATGAAGACTTATTAGCTACAGCATCACAAATGTCACTAGCTCCAGGAGAATGGGCATTTTTTCCTTGGGAATCAGATATAAACTTAGCAGCTGATGCTTCTTCGGGAACACCAGTTCTTGAAGTTAGAGTATATCAATCAGCAGCTTAATAATAACACATAAATAAACAATAAAACATGGCAACATTAACACCAACACTAACATTAGTTAGTACGGATGCATTTACGCATCAACCAATAAATATCTCTGTAACTGATAGTTTAAGCGTAGTAGCTCCTTACACAGATTTGTCTAGAATAGCTGCAGCAACTAGCGCAGGAACAGAACTCATAGCGGCATCACAAGCTGTTGTAACGTACGTGTACTTAAAACATACAGGATTATTAGCAGCGGACGGGAATGAGACAACAAATTTAGTAACAATAGAAAACGCAGCTTCGGGCGAGGGTATAGCTACTTTAGCGGCTGGAGAATTTATGTTTTTCCCTCTAAAAGCTAGTGAAGGATTACAATTAATCTCAGCTACGGCAGCTGTATTTGTTGAGTACATCTATTTTAGTAAAGCTTAATATGTGGAGTCTATTTAAAGACAAAAACGAAATAAACGAAAAGAACGTTGTGGGATTCGCGTCTTTTGTAGTAATGTGTTTATTTGCTGTTGCTGACTTATTGACTAGTGTATTAGCAGATAAAGATTTAATTATAAATGAAGTTGTATACAATTCATTCGTATGGGTAACATTAGGATGTTTTGGTATTAGTTCATTTGAAAAAGTAAAAACAAAATAATATGGCATTTAAGATGAAAGGCTTCCCCCAGCACAAAGGGGTAAAACCACAAGATAAGAAAAAAGTTGATCCAGATGCACCTGGTACTCCAGGAAAACCTGGATACGAACCACCGGTAAAACGATCTGATTTAGACGCGAAAGGTAAGGCAATATGGGATAAGCATAGAGAAAGAAAACAACCTACTTACGAGGGAACTGACGAATACAGAAAAGAAAAGGACATACCTAAAAAAGAGTTTGAAAAAAGAGGTGTGAAGAAAAAAGGTGCTCCTAAAAAGAATGATGACGTTATGATAGGCCCAAAAGGTGGAGAACAATATCCAGCTGGTCAAATGACTGATGAAGATCCTGATACTCAAGGACCTGTAAGACCAGTTAGTAGAACTGGTCCAGCTACTGATGAAAGAAAGTTTGCTCATAACGAAAGAATAAACGATCTTGAAGATAAAATAGAGTTTTTGAATAACGATATTGAAGAACTTATGGCTGCTGACGATCAATCTAGAGAGGCGGCAAACAAGGTTAAAGAAATGAGAGCAAAGATTAAATCTTATGAAAGCAAAATCAAAATATTAGATAATGCTTAGTCAGTTATTCTCAGGTGGTGCTGCTGATCTAGTGAAAGGTATAGGCGGGGTTGTAGATAATTTACATACATCTGCCGAAGAAAAACTAGAAGCAGAAAGAAAAATAAAAGAATTAATTGCTAACTACGAGGTTGAAATGGAAAAGAACATTACATCTCGTTGGGAGGCAGATTTAAAATCAGACTCGTGGCTTAGTAAGAATGTTAGGCCATTAGTATTAATATTTTTAATAGTATGCACCATGCTATTAATATTCATAGATGCGGGTGCATTAAATTTCGAAGTTAAATCATCATGGGTTGATTTACTTCAATTAGTATTAATAACCGTGATCGGTGCTTATTTTGGCGGTCGATCATTTGAAAAAGTAAAAAAATAAAATTATGGGACAATATTTAGCAACAGTAAGACCTCGTATAGACGCAGGGATCGCAGTAGCATTTGGAGCAAACGACTTACTATTTGACTGGCATCGATTTGAGATTCCAGTAGGAGAAGCATGTATTAAAAACTTTAACATTATAATGCCTGGAACTAATACCGATGCTACTTCTGCAGAAAATGTATTAGATTTTACGTTTTTTATAGCAAGAAGCGTGAATGGTGCAGCTCCACCATCTTTAGGATCTGTTAATGCAGCTGTTAACAACGCTGCTGGTAAGATCGGATTCGCGGGATCTAAAAATCACATTGTATATACACAAACAGTTGACGGTTCTCTTATGGCTAGTGCAGCAACGTATACACAGGGTTATACTATTTTTTCTTCTGCAACCATGAATACTGTTTCAGCAACACAAGCAGCGCAAGTTGCAAATGCTTTACAACCTGGTGGTGTTAACATAGGTAACTCAACTTACCCTGGTAATTATAACGATTCAACATCCCAACCTGGTATGCAGAGTTTTTGGATTGCCGGTGTAGCTCATGGAGCATTTGACTTTGGAACAGGTGTTATACTTGATTGTGATAGCGCTATAACGCCTACAACTAGTGAAACTACGTTAACTTTAAAAACTGTAGATGCTGATGATGTGTTTTCAGTTGGAGATGAATTAACAGCGGCTGATGGAGATAAAATAGGTAAAGTAACAGAAGTTATTTCAGCAACATCAATAAAGGTTGATCGTGTTGAAGAAGAGGTTAGAGATGATGATGAAATATGTGTTAGAAATCCGATTATATTTAACTTCGGATTAGAATATTAAAATAAATTAAATTAACTTAAATTAAATAAAATGGCAACAACAAAAGTAAAAGGTACAAGTAAAAAAATTAAAGAACTTAAGGGTATTAAACCTGAAAAAGTTAGTGATAACGATCTACAAAAGATACAATCTATAGTTGGTAACATAAATAGATCATATGTAGAAATAGGTAGGTTAGAAGCGGGGAAACACAATCAATTACATATATTAGCAGGAGCGCAAGATGAATTATCTATGTTGCAAGACGATTTGAAAAAAGAATACGGTACTGACGATGTAAACGTTCAAACAGGCGAAATAAAATACGAGGAAAATGGCGAAGCTGATAAGAAAGATTAGTGTTGGTAAAGACTACAAAAATGATGCAATGCATTATTCAGTGGGTCAAGAGGTTTATGGAGGCCACAAAATCTGTGATATTTTAGAAGAACAAGATAAGTATTCTGTATATATCAGGAAAAACAAAGATGTGTTACCTTGGAAAGACTTTAACAAAAACATGGCGGTATCTGTAGAATACAATCTTGAATACTAATGAAGAGTGTTTACAACTTTGTTGTAAAGCCAATAGGAGAAAGATATAACAATACTAAAAAACTAGACGGGGGAGAAATAATTCTTAATACTGAGATTTTTAACCACCAATATGTTAATAGAGAAGCGAAGGTTGTATCAACTCCAAATATTGGTGATACAGATATAAAAACAGGAGATACGGTTATAGTGCATCACAACGTGTTTAGAAGATGGCACGATCAATATGGTGTAGAAAAAAACAGTAGAAGTTATTTTAATGAATCTACATATCTAGTAAACCACGATCAGATCTTTTTATATAAAAGAAAAACCAAGTGGATAGCTCCAAAAGGTTACTGTTTCGTAAAACCTTTAAAAGCAATAGATCAGTTTAATATTGAATCTGAAAAACCACTCCAAGGTGTTGTTAAATATTCAGACGGCACCGTTGAAGTTGGTGATCTAATTGGTTTTAGACCAGGTGGTGAATATGAATTTATCGTGGATGGCGAAAGACTATTTCGAATTTTATCTAATTTTATTACAATCAAATATGAATATCAAGGAAACGAAGAAGAATATAATCCAAGCTGGGCATAAAGCCGTTGAAGAGTTAATAAAAGTCGCTAGAGAAGCGATTGTAGATTCAGACGATGATATATCAGCAGATAGATTAAAGAACGCGGCGGCTACTAAAAAACTAGCTATATTTGATGCGTTTGAAATACTTAACAGAATTCAAGAAGAGGCAAACTTGCTTGAGGGAAAAACACCTGAGAAAGCAGAGGAAAAAGTTTTCAAAGGATTCGCAGAAGGTAGATCGAAATAATGTATACTCAAGATTTAGTTAAAACAATAGAGCCTATTAAGAAGACTACAATTAGTCGTCTTAATAAAGGTAAAAAATGGAAATATGGATACAATAAAGAACATGATGTTATCGTTATATCAAAAACTGGTAAAATTGGGGATATACTTGAAATCCAAAACCTTAGAATTGCTTTACCACCTGTGCCCATGCAAGTACATGGATTGCAAGAAAACAAATGGGTAAAAACAGAACAACCTAAGGAGTTATCTCGTTTAAAAAATATATTTGATTGGAGAAATTATCCAGAGGAAAAGAAAGATCAATGGTATGACTATATAGACGAAGAGTTCAAAAGAAGAGAAGAGGGGTTTTGGTTTATGAATAATGACAAACCGACCTATATAGTAGGTACACACTACATGTACTTACAATGGAGTAAAATAGATGTTGGAGCACCAGACTTTAGAGAGGCAAATAGATTGTTCTTTATATTTTGGGAAGCGTGTAAAGCAGATAAGAGATGCTACGGCATGTGTTACTTAAAGAACAGAAGATCAGGGTTTTCGTTCATGTCATCTGCAGAAACGGTTAATTTAGCTACCTTAGCAAGTGATAGTAGATATGGTATACTATCTAAAACAGGTGCAGATGCAAAGAAAATGTTCACGGACAAGGTTGTCCCTATATCAATTAATTATCCATTCTTTTTTAAACCTGTACAAGATGGTATGGATCGTCCAAAATCCGAGCTTGCTTATAGAGTACCTGCTAGTAAGTTTACGCGTAAAAAAATGGCGGCTACCGATGGGATGGAAGAAATCGAGGGATTAGATACAACTATAGATTGGAAAAATACAGGTGACAATAGTTATGACGGTGAAAAATTAAACTTACTAGTACACGATGAAAGTGGTAAGTGGGAAAGACCTGATAATATTTTAAATAACTGGCGCGTTACAAAAACATGTCTTAGATTAGGTAGTAGGATTGTTGGTAAGTGTATGATGGGTTCAACATCAAACGCTTTAGATAAAGGGGGTGATAACTTTAAAAAATTATACAATGCATCAGACGTCACTAAACGAAATAAAAATGGCCAAACAAAGTCTGGTTTATATTCTTTGTTTATCCCAATGGAATGGAACTATGAAGGATTTATTGATGAGCACGGATTTCCAGTGTTCACTACTCCTGGCGTCGATGTACTCGCCCCAGATGGTGAACTAATAGATGTAGGTGTAATAGATAGTTGGCAAAACGAAGCGGACGGTTTAAAAGGTGATCACGATGCTTTAAATGAATTTTATAGACAATTCCCTAGAACGACAGAGCATGCCTTTAGAGATGAAACCAAAGGAAGTATATTTAACTTAGTAAAAATATACGAGCAGATAGATTACAACGAGGAAATGTCAAGAACTTTTGGTGTTAGTCAAGGTAATTTTCAATGGGTAAGCGGTATTAAAGATACTCAAGTTATATTTTATCCAGATCCAAAAGGTAGATTTAAATTGAGTTGGGTTCCACCTCAACATTTACAAAACAAAGTAATAATTAAAAACGGTATAAGATATCCTGGTAATGAACACATGGGAGCATTTGGTTGTGACTCTTATGATATATCAGGAACCGTAGATGGACAAGGTTCTAAGGGAGCATTACACGGCTTAACCAAGTTTAGTATGGAGGACGCTCCTGCGAACAGCTTCTTTTTAGAATACTTATCAAGACCACCTACGGCGGAAATATTCTTCGAAGATGTTTTAATGGCATTAGTTTTTTATGGAATGCCAATACTCGCAGAGAATAACAAGCCTAGACTTTTGTATTATTTAAGACGTAGAGGTTATAGAGGATTTAGTATGAATAGACCTGATAAAACTTGGAACAAATTATCTGTAGCGGAAAAAGAAGTTGGTGGTATACCAAACTCAAGTGAAGATATAAAACAAGCACACGCTGCTGCAATTGAAATGTATATACAAAACCATGTTGGTATAAAGCCAGATGGTACGTATGGTGATTTATATTTCAATACTCTATTAAACGATTGGGCAAGATTTGATATAACAAAAAGAACAAAGTTCGATGCGACAATAAGTTCGGGTTTAGCTATAATGGCTAATAATAGACATCTATACGCTGCGAATCCGAAAAGAGAAAAACAACCATTGAATATACATATTTCTAAATATGAAAACAGAGGAAGTATGTCAAAAATAATTAAACGATAATATGAATAGAAGAACTTTAAATAATTATTTTCCTAGTCAAGTTGTAAGCGATGCTGAGAAGATTAGTTACGACTACGGTTTAAAGGTTGCTAAAGCAATAGAACACGAGTGGTTTGGCAATAGTTCTAATAGCAATAGATATAGTCATGGATTAAACAGTTTTCATAATTTAAGATTATATGCTAGAGGCGAGCAGTCAGTACAAAAATATAAAGACGAACTATCTATTAATGGTGATTTGTCTTACCTTAATTTAGATTGGAAACCAGTTCCAATTATCCCAAAGTTTGTAGATATAGTTGTTAATGGTATATCAGAAAGATTATACGATATAAAAGCCTATTCTCAAGATCCAGCAGGCGTTAGCAAACGTACTGAATACATGGAGACTATATTGAAAGATATGAAGTTGAGAGAGTTTGATGCTCAAACTAAAGCAGCTTTAAATATAGACTTATCTAAAACTCCTCCAGAAAAACTTCCCGATTCAGAAGATGAATTAGCTTTACACATGCAGCTTAATTATAAGCAAGCTGTGGAATTAGCCAATGAACAAGCTATTAACGTGTTAATGGAAGGTAATAGATATGAGTTAATAAAGAAAAGATTTTTTTATGATTTAACAGTTTTAGGTATTGGTGCTGTTAAAACGTCGTTCAATACTTCAGAGGGTGCTAAGATAGAATATGTTGATCCAGCTAATTTGGTTTATTCATATACTGACTCACCTTATTTTGAAGATATATATTATGTTGGTGAAGTAAAAGAAATACCAGTAAATGAACTTGCTAAAGAATTCCCTTTTTTAGAGCACGAAGATTTAGAAGAAATAACTAAAAAGTCTAGTAGATATACAGATGGTATAAATAGACGTAACAACGACTACGATAATAATAAAGTGCAAGTTTTATATTTTAATTATAAAACCTACATGAATGAGGTTTACAAAGTAAAAGAAACCGCTAGTGGTTCTATGAAGATAATTCCAAAAGATGATAGTTTCAATCCACCATCAAGTGTAGACTTTAAATTTTCTAAAATTCAAAGATCAATAGAGTGTCTTTACGAAGGCGCCATGATTTTAGGTACGGATAAATTGCTTAAATGGGAAATGGCTAGAAATATGATGCGTCCTAAAAGTGATTACACTAAAGTAAAAATGAACTATAGTATAGTCGCACCTAGAATGTACGAGGGACGTATAGAATCACTTGTAAGCAGGATAACTGGATTTGCTGATATGATACAACTAACTCATTTAAAACTTCAACAGGTAATGTCTAGAATGGTTCCTGATGGTGTTTATTTAGATGCTGATGGTTTAGCTGAAATTGATTTAGGTAATGGTACTAACTATAATCCACAGGAAGCATTAAATATGTTCTTCCAAACAGGTTCTGTTATAGGTAGATCATTAACACAAGATGGGGACGTAAACCAAGGAAAAATACCTATTCAGGAAATAAACAATAGCGCTGCTTCCGCTAGTAAAATGCAAGGATTAGTTAGCACGTATAACTACTACTTACAAATGATTAGAGATACGACTGGATTAAATGAAGCTAGGGATGCTTCTACGCCAGATGCTAAGTCATTAGTTGGTATACAAAAAATAGCAGCAGCGAATTCAAATACTGCAACTAGACACATATTACAAAGTGGTATGTATTTAACAGTTGAAGTCGCTGAATCTTTATCGCTTAGAATATCTGATATACTAGAATATTCCCCAACCAAAGAAGCTTTCATACAGTCTATAGGATCTCATAATGTTGCTACGCTAAAAGAGATGTCAGAATTACACTTGTATGACTTTGGAATATTCTTAGAGTTATCACCTGATGAGGAGGAAAAACAAATGCTCGAAAATAATATCCAAACATCGATACAACAAGGCTCTATAGACCTAGAAGATGCTATTGACTTAAGAGGTATTAGAAACGTAAAGTTAGCTAATCAAATGCTAAAAATTACCAGAAAGAAGAAAGCTGAAGACAAGCATAAAAAAGAATTAGAGATGACTGAAGCACAAGGGAAATCACAAGCAGAAGCATCTCAAGCCGCAGCCCAAGCGGAAACACAAAAAGCGCAAGCCGCTCATCAACTTAATATAGAGTTGGAGCAAACAAAAGGGCAAATAAAATCTCAACAGATGCAAGAAGAGGCTAAAATTAAAAAAGAGCTAATGCAGATGGAGTTTGAGATAAACATGAAACTTCAACAAATGAACATGGAAGAAGTTGACATGAAAGATACGAGAAAAGAAGATCGTAAAGATGAAAGAACAAAAATGCAAGCATCACAACAAAGTGAACTTATAGACCAAAGATTAAATAAAAAACCACCAAAAAGTTTTGAATCATCAGGTAATGATGTAATGGGTGGTATTGATTTATCTGGTTTTGGTCCTAAGTAAAATTATTAACTATTATTATATTATATTATGGCAGAAGAAAAGAAAAACCCAGTTGCGGATAGCGAAACTGGAAAAATCAAAGTGAAAGGTAAAAAAGAACAACAACCTACTAGTAATAAAACAGAAGGAAACGTTACTAAAGTTCAAGAGAAAATGAAAATGAAACCTGAAGATTTAAGTCAAGAGACTATAACAAAGGTTGATTTAAACAAACCAATTAAACCAGAAGAAAATGAAGTTAAAGAAGATAACGCTGACGACAGCGGAGTGGTTGCAGAGTCTGAAGATACCAATGCCCCACAAGAACAAGAAAAGGTACAATCGGAAGTTCAAGCACAAGAAGCTAGAGCAATGGAAAAACGCCCAATATTAGAAGAGATAAATAAAGAGGTGGATAAAGTAGGTGCTGAAGCAAAAGAAGCTATAGTAAAGTCCGAAGAAACTGGTGATCCTTTACCTGAGAATGTTGAAAAATTAGTAAATTTCATACAAGAAACAGGTGGGGATATTCATGATTATGTAAAATTAAATATAGATTACTCTGAAATGGATAATCAAGATTTACTATATGAGTACTATAAGCAAACAAAGCCTCATTTAAATAACGAAGAAATTAACTTCCTTATGGAAGATCAATTCTCTTATGACGAAGAGTCAGACGATGAAAGAGAAATACGAAGAAAAAAACTAGCGCAAAAAGAGCAAGTTGCCAGCGCTAAAAGCCATCTGGACGGGCTAAAGTCCAAATACTATGAAGAAATTAAAGCTGGGTCTAAATTAACTGAAGACCAACAAAAAGCAGTTGATTTCTTTAATAGACACAATGAAGAATCAGAAGAATCTAAAAAAATAGCAGATCAACAAAAATCTACTTTTTTAAATAAAACTGAAAAAGTTTTTAACGACGAATTCAAAGGTTTTGAGTATAATGTCGGGGATAAAAATTATAGATTTAATGTGAACAATGCTAATGAGATTAAGAGTACTCAAAGCGATATTAATAATTTTGTCAAAAAGTTTTTGAACGAAAATAATGAAATATCAGACGCTGAGGGTTATCACAAATCTCTGTATACAGCGATGAACGCAGATGCTATTGCAAAACACTTTTACGAACAAGGAAAATCTGACGCTATGCAAGATAGTATTACAAATGCTAAAAATGTAGATATGAATCCTAGACAATCACATGGCGAAGTAAATGTCGGTGGTGTAAAAGTAAGAGTGCTTGGAGAAGATTCTAATGACTTTAAGTTCAAAATTAAAAACAAAAATAAATAACAATTAAAAATTTACAATTATGGCAATTACACCTGGAGGTAATTTAAATAGTGTACCTAGTCCAATTCAACAGGCACTACAATCAAATTATCTAGACTTATCAACCACTGCTGGTTGGGGTCAACAATATGTACCAGACCTAATGGAAAAAGAAGCTGAAGTTTTCGGACCGAGAACAATTTCAGGTTTCTTATCTCAAGTTGGGGCTGAAGAATCTATGACAGCTGATCAAGTTATTTGGTCAGAGCAAGGTAGATTACATTTATCTTACAAATGTGAGGTAAAATCAACAACTACTATCGAAATTCAATCTGATATAGATGGTAATAATTCAGATACTTCTAACGGTATCTCTGGTTCTGGTAACTCACCAATCAGACACGGTGTTAGAGTAAATGATACTATTATTATATCTGACACGACTAACGGTGTAGTTAAAGCATTGGTTACTATTGTAAACAATGATACAATAACTGTAGCTCCTTACGAAGCTACTAATTTAACTGGTACTACAGCTGCTTTAGCAACTACAATACTAGTTTATGGTTCTGAATACGGTAAAGGTAGATCTTATGGAACAGCTGCTGATGCAACTGTAGCTACTGAGCAAAGAGGTGCTAACGAGCCAGATTTCAAAACTTTTATGAACAAGCCAATCATTTTAAAAGATTACTACTCTGTATCAGGTTCTGATGCGTCTAGAATCGGTTGGGTTGAGATTACTGGTGAAGAAGGACAATCTGGTTACTTATGGTACTTAAAAGCTGAAGCTGACACAAGAGCACGTTTTACTGATTACTTAGAAATGGCAATGTTAGAAGGTGTTTTAGGTGCTTCTGATGGTTCTGCTACTACAGCTGATACTACTTTAGGTATGGCTGGAGCGAGAGTTGGTACTGAAGGTTTATTTGCTGCTATCGAAGATAGAGGTAATATGACTTCTGGTGTTACTGGTGTTAACGCAGCTACTGATTTAGCTGAATTTGACGCTATCTTAGCTGAGTTTGACAAGCAAGGTGCTATTGAAGAAAACATGATGTTTGTAAACAGAGCTACTAGTTTAGCGATGGATGACATGTTAGCTTCTATGAATTCTTACGGAGCTGGAGGTACTTCTTACGGGGTATTCGACAACGAAGAAGATATGGCGCTTAATTTAGGGTTCTCTGGATTCCGAAGAGGTTCTTATGACTTCTACAAGTCTGACTTCAGATACTTAAATGACTTAGCTACAAGAGGAGGTATTAATGCTGCTAACGCTGCTTCTGCAATCAGAGGTGTTATTATTCCAGCTGGTACATCTTCAGTTTATGACCAACAATTAGGAAAGAACCTTAAACGTCCTTTCTTACACGTTCGTTATAGAGCTTCTAAGACTGATGACAGAAAAATGAAAACTTGGACTACTGGTTCAGTTGGAGCTACTACATCAGCGCTTGATGCTATGGAGATCCACATGCTTTCTGAAAGATGTTTAGTTACACAAGGTGCTAACAACTTCATGTTAATGAACTAAGCACAATTATTTTAAAGAGTCGGGGCTTCGGCCTCGACCCTTTATTTTTATTAATTTTATTATATATTATATTATGGCAAAGAAAAAAACAAAAAAAGTGGTAGAACCACAAATAGAAGAAACGTTCGAAGAAACGTTTGAAGAAACAATGGTTGAAGAACCAGTAGCAAGAGAAAGAGTTAAACCAAAAAATGAGTGGGAAATAAAAGATAGGATATATTACCTAAAGGGCAATAAAAAACCTCTGTCTAGAATGATAAAAGCTACAGGTATATATTGGTTTGATGAAGAGAAAGGATATGAAAGAGAACTTAAGTATTGTCAAAATCAAAAAACTCCATTTGTAGACGAAATGAAAGGAGATCAAAGATTAGAGCACATTATATTTAGATCTGGAAGTTTATTCGTACCAAAAGAAAAAACAGTTTTACAAAAACTACTAAGTTTATATCACCCACACGCGGACGATATATTTTATGAATTCAAACCAGCTGCTATGGCCGCTGAAGAGATAGATGTACTAGAACAACAAGTAGAAGCGTTAGTTGCAGCTCGAAACGTTAATATTGACATGGCAGAAGCAATCATGCGTGTTGAGGTTGGTTCTAAGGTATCAGAATTGAGTTCTAAAGAACTTAGAAGAGATTTATTAATATTCGCTAGAAACAATCCTAAATTATTCTTAGAATTAGCGGATGATGAAAATGTTATATTAAGAAACTTTGGTATTAAAGCTGTAGAAGAAGGAATATTAAGATTATCTCAAGATCAAAGATATTTCATGTGGGGTTCAAACGGTAGAAAATTAATGACCGTTCCGTTTGAAGAACATCCATACACTGCTTTAGCACATTGGTTTAAAACCGATGAAGGTATGGAAATATTTTCAAATATCGAAAAAAGATTAAATCAATAATAATAAAAGATGGTTGCCCTTCGGGGCGACCATTTATTAAAATTTAATTTTATGGAAGAAAAATCAAAGGGTTTAGGAGACTCAATAGAAAAATTTACAAAAGCAACGGGAATAAAAAGTATTGTTAACGCTGTTAACAAATTAAGAGGTAAAGACTGTGGGTGTAATAAAAGAAAAACCGAACTTAACAAAAGATTTCCTTATAAAAAATAAAACAAATGATATCAATAGATACAGTTTACCAAAGAGTTTTAACTTTAGCTAATAAAGAACAGAGGGGTTATATAACGCCTCAAGAATTTAATCTATTAGCGAATCAAGCTCAAATGGAAATATTTGAACAGTATTTTTATGATATAGCTCAATATAATAAAACGCCTGGAAACGATGCTGAGTTTTCAGATTATTTAACTATGTTAAATGAGAAAGTTAGTTATTTTGAAGTGGAGCGTGGGGGTGGTTGGACGAGTTCTAATCTAGCAAGTCATATGACTATACCTGGGGAAGTATATAGACTTGGTAGAGTTAGAATTGGACAGAATCAAGTTGAAATGTTAAGTAGTGAAGAATTTGATGCAGCAAGAATCTCATACTTAACAGCGCCAACAGAAAAAAGACCTATAGCTTATATAGCTAGTGGAACATTAACTGTTAATAATGGTAATTTTGTAGACGCTACTATTGGCAATATGAATATAAGTTACATAAGAAAGCCTGAAACAGTAAAATGGGGATACACCGTTATTACTGGAACGTCGGCTATAAATGGTAAGGCTTTATGGGACTCGGGTTCTTCTACTAACTTTGAGTTACATACGAGTGAAGAAGCGGAGTTGGTATATAGAATATTAGGTTTAGCGGGTATAACTATAAATAAACCAGGTTTAGATACTATAGCTACAAACAAAATAACAGCACAACAAACACAAGAAAAACAATAGAATATGGGATTATACAGTGGTAATTTAGCAAACTATTATGGGGGTTTAGAAACTTATGGTGCTTATCAATTTGTTTCACTAGATGATATAATAAACCAATTTATGGTTGTTTATGTAGGTGAAGATAAAATCATATCGAAAATAAAAAGAACAGATGTTCAGTTTCAC
>Ga0208669_1000407_pt1 | contig 17239 bp, 12 predicted proteins | sample 21_taG_FD_184095 | JGI IMG/M metagenome (GOLD analysis project Ga0208669, IMG submission 184095) | Marine viral communities from the Subarctic Pacific Ocean - 21_ETSP_OMZ_AT15319 metaG (SPAdes) (version 2) | ecosystem: Environmental > Aquatic > Marine > Oceanic | place: Pacific Ocean | collected...
TTACGCATAGCTAATTCAGCTGTTGCTGCTCTTTGTTCTTTTCTTCTTTTTCGTCCACCTATAAATGAACCTATTAATTGTGCAGTTCCCGCAAGAGCTCTTCCGCCACCAACGCCTCCAGCTTTTTCAGCTAAACCTTTCACTGCTCCTAATGCTTTACCAGCAAAGCTACCTAATAATTCACTCATAATTTTTATTTATTTATATAATCACACATTAACTACTTATACTAACCTCAGAACCAACGGAGTATAACTCCTTAGAAGCTGTTGATGTGTTTGTCATTTTTGTTTCTGCAAAGTAACCTAATATACCGGATGTATAATACTCTGCGTTCTTTACATAAAACATATATGCTGAAGCCTGAGGAACTTCACCCGTGTTTGCTATAGTTACTGTTTTACTTGTTTTATTTATTGCCGTAATCTTGCCTAAATCCTGTTTAATATTAGACGCATCTAAATAATATAACTTATCTCCTATTTGTATATCATTATTTAATTCAAAATTAAATGTAAATACTCTATTGCTACTTACAACTGCTTGTGATGTATAAGCACCTAAGCCTTGTACATTTAATGCTTTTATATCTACAGTGCCTTCAGTTTCTTCTACACCTGATATGTAATTAAAGTATTTATTTTCTTTTTGTACAAAAGATGATACACTACCGTCTTGCTGATCAGTCGTAATATTAGCGCATGTCCAACCAGAATCGCCTTCATAATTCAATGTTCTAAAATTTTTCATGTTAGCAGGTGATTCGTTAAATATAAAAGTTACTTCTGAATCTGTTTTGACACCATAAAAAGTATTTCTTGCACCCGTATGATGTTCAAATATATGACCATTTTTAAATGTAAAGTATTTATTATTTATACTTACTCCTCCCTCTGGTATATAACTTTTTTTACTTGGCCAACCATTTATTGATTCTGAAAACGAAATAGTAGAATTTATAGTTGTTGGTAAGCTTACATTGTATTGGCTTTTAGTTTCATCATATGTTCCGTATATATTGCCGGATTGTAGTCTTAAGTTATCTCTAAAGAAATCTTTCATACCATAGTTTGAAACTTCTTCCATACCATCTGCTGAATGTCTCACTACTATTCCACTATTTTTATCAACAAAATAACCTCTATAAGTAAAATCTGCAAAGCTTTCTGGATGTGTACCAATACCATAGTTTGAATTATAAGGTATTGCTTGACCTAAAACAGCTTTATTAGATGTTACATTCGCACTACCATCAGCATTGAATAAAGCGTCTTTATTAGTTAATACTTTTAAAACTTTGTCTTCACAATATGCAATTATATCGTTATATCTTGTATGTAATAACTGTACGCTACCGTAACCTGGATTTAAATTTTTAATTATAGGTTCAGCAATTATAAATTGATTTAAATGATTTACACTTGCTTTACTATTATATATTTGTGAGAATATTAATCCACTTTTAACAAGCTCTTCTTGATAGTTGTCTTCAAATATTGTTGAAACTCTAACGCCTTTACCTAAAGCAGGTGCATTGAAATCATCTCTAATTATAAACGATTCAACTCCGTTTTCAAAACTAAAACAGTTATAGTAAGATAAATCATTAAAATTACCATGATCAGAAGCTACGGTAAAGTTTTCTTGTGTTTCAAAATATATATCAATGTCTACATCATCTTGTGGTTCAACTTCAAATATAGGTGGGTTTGTTATGTTAATTAATGAATCTTTCTTAAATTCATTTACACTTACAGACATCTTAATAGCGCCATAAGTTCCTGAGTCTACAGTTTCAAAAAATGTTCTTACGTCTCCAACTAAGTCTTTATCAAACCTTAATGTATACACTCTTTGGCCACCACTGTGGTCTCTAACATCAACCTCTTCAATTTTGTAATGATTAAGATCATAATTACTGCCATCTGCGGCTGTATCATTGCCATCATTAGTTTTATTAAAAAAGCTAATGTAATTTCCAACTTTTAAATTATTAGCAAAGGGGCTTGTATCATATTTAGATTCTGTATCACTAAAAGCTACCGTAGTTTGAAAACTTATATGCCAACCTTTGGTTAAATCAATAGCAGGTGAGCCAAATGATGAATCAGTAATACCAGCTCTACCACCTCCTGATGTTCCAAATCCACCAGAACTTGAGGCTGTTCCGGCTGTTGTTGAAGAATTAGCTCCTCCTTTACCACCGAATCTTACCATATACTGTCTATCTGGATTACCAGGTGTACCTGATGTTCCACTAGGACTTGCTTGTGGGTCACCATCAACACCGTTAGTTGTTGCCATAGCGTTTAAGTTAGCAGGGTTTGTGCCAACTAATTCAACTATTAAATTATCATCTGCTTTTACTTTTAAAAAGAATCTACCTTCAAACTCTGCACTACCTTCTTTATTAACTTCATCAACACCAACAATTATACCGCTTATTGTAGCTAATGTTGGATTATTTTCATAATTATCATAAAGAAATAAAACATCATCTCCAAATTCTTCTTCAAAAGTTACTTCAACGTCATCATCACCTCCTTCGTGTACTTCTACTTGTTTAACGGTGTATACATCGGATTTATTACCACCATTTTCAAATCTTATTTTTTTACCTGGCGATAAAGTTTCAATACCTTCTCTTGATACACCATCTTGTGCAACGGAAGGAGTGTAAGTAGTATCGTTTAAACCTATATCTCCATATCTAAAAAATCTAGCCAAACAAATAGTATTATGATTAGGTACTGGTGTACAACCAGCTTTTATAATAGTTTGCAATGTACCATCACCATATTGTGCTGAATAATCCATTCTGTGAGGTTTATAATTAACCTCAAGCGGTCTAGATAAAAATTTAGGTGGTGTTGTTAGTTTATCTAATACTTTAATTCTACTATTTAATCCAACAGGTGAATTGCTTCTGCCTTTTTTAATAAGTATTATATCTTCTTCTTTAACTTTATTTATTTCAGATGAAGGTAAGGACAAATACATATAACCTTGATCGTCTTGATAAATACTATCAATACACAAGTTATGTGTTGTTTTAGATATTTCTTTTATAAAGTATTTATAATTAGTCATTCCCGCTGGTGCAGAACTAGTTATCTTAGCATTAAACTTGGTTAAGTTTTTAGATTGCCCAGGTGGCACTTTTATAATACCAGTTTTATCTGTTAATACAGGCGTTTGTCTTCCATACTCATCTGAATATACGACGCCAAATTGATATTTTCTATTTGATTTAATAGATTGTTTTTCACCTCTATTTGAAGCGCCTGCTGTATATCTATTCTTTAATTTTATATCAAATATTGGTGGCGTTAACGGTAAATCAAATTGATGTGTGTAGTTTCCAAATATTAATCTATTAGCGCTTATGTCTAAAGCTTTTGCTTTTTTAGGTACGCTATCAAATAATCTTAATAACTGATTTGATGGTAATACTTTAAATATTTGTTCATCTTTTACTTCAAAAGTTGAAGCTATTGAATTATTAGCTTGTCTTTTTATAGTATCAACAACATAACAATTACTTCCAACAGAATCTTTATATAATACATCAATTTCATCAACATCAGCACTTATATTATGATTTAAATTTTGCAGTGTTAGTTGTCTTAATGTATTAACCATTGCTAAGTTAAAACCATCTTTTGCATTGAATTCAAAACCAGTTCCAGCGCCTACTGTTGTATCTGGCAAAAAAGCTGCGTTACTAAATGGAGAAAAACAACTATATTGTCCATTATTATATTTGTAACGATATGCAAATCTAGGGAACTTTAATTCAAATAAAGGATCGTCTTCTTCTAGTATACATGAGTAAGTTACAGAAGCACCTCTCATTTTTTTACTTACAGTTAATAACTCGCCTGAAAAAGAAGTTGCGCCAGAAGAATAATTAGATGCTAGTTTTACTCTAGCCTCTGTTTTAGTTATAACATCTTCAGAATCTGTAAAATCAAAGCTAAATATAATAACATCGTTAGCTTGATAGTTAGGAGAAACACTAAATGTACCTGTTATTGTATCACCCGAGTCTTTGGCGTTTATTAAACCACTACCGGATGATGATGCTAAATTTAAAGAAGTTGTAACCGCTGTATTTCCTGAAGTACCATTTCCACCTCTTGTTGAAGCGCTCATGTTTAGTGTGGGTGCTGATAAAGGTGATTTTTTAATTAATGTAATTCTTTCTTCTGATAAACCAGTTGTTAAAGTATTAAAGTTGGTATTAGTTTGTGTCTTCCAATAAGCAATATCAACTTGTTTAGGTTCGTTTAAATTATCTGTAAAATATAAAACGCTATCTAAAATGCTAACACCTGTAATTAAATTATTAACATTAAAGTTTAAAACATTACCTGTATCAACTATAACAGGAACTGCGGTTGATGTTGCAATATCATATTCTGCTATAATATCTTTTGCTGCAGAAGTAATAAACCAATATAGTTTATCATTCTCAGTATCTTTAATATTACCTATACAAGTTGCATTAGTTAAACTAATACTATCTTTTTGTGTATTACCTAAAATATTTTTTAATGCACCGACGTCACTGCTTTCAGCATAATCAACGTCTATGTTTATTGCATCTCTATATTCACCATTAGGAATTAATCTTTCATCAAGGTCTTTATTCATTTTACCTTTTATGAAAGCATTTTTAATTTCAGGCATACCTTAGTGTTTAATTTGTTTGGATTTGTTTCTCATTACTTGTGCAAGCTCATTTACTTTTAAGTTAGATAATCTAAGCTTGGCATTTCGCATTGCTGCAAACCTTTCTTTTTTAAATCTCATAACTAGATACTCAGGATAATTTGTTCTTGTACTAGCTACTGCGTGTATAATGTATTTATATATAGCGTCTTCCGCTAATTTGTGTACTTTCATTTCATCATCGGTACCTAACCCATCTGAAATATATTTTATAGTTATTATAACTCCAACTAAATCAGAGCTAAAGTTTATTACCCCATTTGTTTCATCAATTACAAATGAACCATTCTTTTGTGTTAGTTCTGGTATTAATCCAAATCTATTACCGAAAGCAGATATTCTTTCGTGATCTATATCGCCATCGGCAGCAGGATTATTATTAGTTATGTTTTGTGATGCTGCGTCTCTAAATCTTTTTGATATTTCTGGACTACCGCTTAATACTGAATCATCACTATCAAATAAGTATTTATATTGATCATCTTGTAATACTGATTGATGAGGGTTTGATGTAAATCTTAATGGTAATAATGGACGCTCTAAACCAAATTCGTCTATCCTAGATATTTGTACATAGTTTACATAATCTTTTGGCATCACTATGCCTAATGAATCTGGTATTTCAACTTCTTGTATTTTTTCAACTCTTGATATTTCATAACTAAATTCTTGTATACCACGTTTTGCATAATACAATACGTCATTTCTTTTCATTTTAGGTATTACTTTATCTTGGCCAACATATGCCATTATAAAATTATTTACAATGTCTTTTAAATTAATATATCTATAATTACCAGCGTTAGATTTTTTTAGCTTTACTTCAACTATTTCACCCGCTGTTCTTCCTGCACCAAAAATAACTTTACCAGCATTTACGCCAGTACTTGAATATGTATATAAAGTATCTGACGCTTCAGTACCATCTATAAATAAAAGAAAGTCTGCTTCAGCAGTTGGCAGCGGATCAAATGTAAGTAAAAATTCTGTTTGATTTGATGTTGCTGTAAACTTTTGAGCGTTATTATAATACTGAAAGTCTGTTTGTGTTATTAGGCCCATTTATTATGATTTTTCTTGTTGTACGTTTTTTGTATCTTCACCACTTGCAATACCATATAAACTATTATCTTTTAATATCATTCCTGATAAAGCTAATATTTTTATTACAAGTTCTGTTTCTTCAGATTCATGTAATGGAAAATCTACTGAATTAGCTGCATCATATAAACCTGTATTAGCATTTGAGGCCCATGAAACTTGTGTAGGTTCCGCTATATAGTTAGCTGTAACGCCACTAGTTTTTTGTTCTATATTGCCATTTGCATCTGCGCCGTATACTTTGATACCCGCGTCATCTCTAATGTATATAGGAAAATCGTTTGTTGGTTTTGTTAATTTTGATTGTGATATATAGATGTAATCTTTTTGAGTTATTGATTCAGCTTCTGCTCCATTAAATATAACAGAACCTAATCTATATAATCCAGCGGGTAAAGTTGTTCCGCTGTTTATAGCTTGATTTGATTTTTCAAATAAGCTTATTTTTTCTTCTAATATTGCGAGCATGTCGGAATATTCACTATGATTACCAGGTATTCTACCAAATTGATTTAAGTCATAAAAATATTGCTCAAATATATCTAATTGTGCTTGATTAGCAAGAAAGTTAAATTCCTGAGGCGTAATATACCCTCGTTGTTCTTTATTTGTGATAGCTAATACCCTTTGGTATACTGTGTTTACGTTTACACTCATTATATTTTTATTATAGGTTAAAGACCCGCGAGATGCAGGTCTTCACCTACAATCGCTTACTTTAATTTTTTTTCAACTGTTTGATATACTTCAATACCTTCGTCAGTTTTAAAGTATGCCGCTAAAGCTGAATAAGGATTTTCGTCAAATGGAACTGTTATAAGTTTCCTATCGTTTGATCCCCACATAAATGTTCTGTTGTCGCTTGAAAGCTTAATAATACCATTTTCAACGGCTTTTATACCAACATTTCTAATACTTATGTTATCGTCTTTAGCTAATTCTAAGAATAGCTGTGGATTTGCTCTAGCAAATAATAGTAAATCTCTTTTAAGCTCCTTAGAAGTCATGCTAGATACCTTATTTCCCATTTCTGACCTCAAAATTGCTTCAGCTTGATCTACATCTATTGTTAATGCTAAATTCATAGCTTCGATTTCCATGTTTAAATAATCAATATCATTTTCAGCTATTTTAACTGGATTGTTTTCTTTAAACTTTAATCCATTATCTGGATGATACGCTAGAAATCTTTGTAGTATTTGTTTTTCTTTTGGAACAAAAAGATTGCCATCTCTAAATACGATATGACTTAATCTTTCGGGCCCTTTCATTTCGTCTTTAAATATTGTATTTTGATTTTCACAATATTTAATTTCTCTTTCATATCCTTTGCTTTTATCAAACCAAAGTAAACCTCTTGTTCTTAAAAGAAAAGTTATAGGATTTTCACCTATTGTTAATTCGTATAATTTATCTTGTATTTGTGGGTTAACCACTTTTTTTGGTGGTGCAACCATTACTGGTTCCTCAACAGCCACCTCTGCTTTTTGTTTTTTTGCCATAATATAATATAATAAAAGTTAATAAAAGGCTGGGTGCCGAAGCACCCTTTGCCTTTAATTGATATTAAGAATCAAATCTGATAAAGTTGTTAGCAGCTTGTACTACTAGACATCTTTCTGATAGATAGTGTACTTCCATCTTATCATCACCAGTTGTAGATGCTCCACCTACTGAACCAGTAATCCAAGATTTCATTTTTCTATCATCAGCTTCAGAAGCTCTATATCTTACGTGTAAGAATGGTCTTCTTACATTTTTACCTAATTGCTGATCATACACTGAGGATGTTCCAGCAGGAACTAAAAGACCTTCTAAGCCTCCTACTAAACCTCTTGTAGATTTATCGTTTAGATATTTCCAGTCAGTTTTGTAAAAGTCATAAGAACCTCTTCTAAATCCAGAGAACCCTAAGTTAAGTGCCATATCTTCAGAGTTTTCAAATACCCCGTAATCTACACCACCTGTAATATGTGCGTTTAAGCCCGCAAGTAAGTCGTCGATATATAAGTTAGCGTCTCTATTCAAGAATAACATGTTTTCTTCAATAGATCCTTGTTTGTCTAATTCTTTTAATAATAAGTCAAACTCAGCTAATTTATCTGGAGCAGTTGTACTAGCGTCAAATTGATTTGATGCTACAATACCTCTTGATCCTATCGCAGATAAAAGACCTTCAGAACCTGCAGGTACACCAGCGCTAACTGATCCTACAGCTTTTTCAGCTTCAATCATAGACATTTCTAAATAGTCTTCGTATCTTACTCTTGTATCGCCTTCAGCTTTTAAATACCATAAGTAACCTCCTTGTCCAGATTCTCCTGAAACTTCGATCCAACCGATTTGAGCCGTGTCAGAACCAAATACTTCGTAGTGATCTTTTATAATCATTGGTTTGTTTGTAAAAGATTTGAAGTTTGGCTCTACAGCGTCAGTCATACTAGCTGTACCTTTGTTAAATTCAGAACCATAAACAAAGAACTTAATTGACTGGTTAGTACCAGAGATACCTGAAAGGTTATCTAAGTTAGTACCAGCGTAAGGTTTGATTGTTAACGTGTTGGTAGCAACTTCGATACCAGCAGTAACAAAAGCTTTAAACACTACACCTTGTACTACACCTACTACAGTTGCTCCTTTTCTCACAGCGTGAGCTTCAGTTGCACCTGAGTCGATTCCAGTAATTGATGTAATGATACCGTTTGTTACGTTAACAGATCCGTTATATGCTAAGTGAAGTCTACCTTGTTCAGACCAAATAACTTGATCAGAAGCCATAGGCATTTCTGCACCTACCATTCTTAAGAAAGAAGAGACAGTACGATTACCGTATCTTTCAACTTCTTGCTCATATAATTCAGGTAGATACTGTTGTGCCCAGTTTACACCACCTGAATGGAAATTTAAATAGTTAGTCGACAATGCTGCTTTTTGCACTGCAGGCGTAACTATACCACCGGCCGCAGGACCAGCGAATGAAACATTATTGTTTGCCATTTTTAATTAGTGTTAAGTTAGTAATTTTTGAGTTTTAATTTTAATCCTGATAAATTGTCTCCGCTAATTACTTTTGCTTTTATTCCACCTGCTTCAATTTGTTGATGCCCGGATCTAGGATCCATCTTGATGTTTTTCGCAGACTTAACAGATTGCTTAATAGCATCTGCTTTACCCTGCTCATAAAAGTGTTGAGCAATTGCATCGGCATTCATCCCTGTAAATAAAGCTTTATGATAACCTGCGGCGTCTGTCATAACATTATTATTATCTAAGAACCTCTTAGCAAAGTTATTTATATCGCTTTGTGTCTCTTTAACTTCATTTACATTCTTCACATTAAACCTATATCTCTTTTCTCCAACTTTGTATTCAAAACCTTTGAATTGATTATCAAAAAGGCTATTGGTTTTATGATTAAACACCTCTCTTTGAGATTTGTTTATATTTTCAGCTTCTGCACTTTCTTTATTATATCTATTAAAAAAGTCCATAGCTTTCTGAGCTTCAGGCGTTAGCCTTGACCCAGCTTTAATTTCTTTATAATAATTAGCTTTTTTAGATTCAAGATCATTTTTTGCTAATGCAACTTCCTCTTTAAATGCTAATTTTTTTCTTTTAATATCTTTAGGCTCGTCAGTATCTTCATCAAATGAAAATTTGTCATCTATTAAAAATGCAATTTCATCTGCTGACAAATGAGGTTTTGTTTGAGTATAATACTCATGCAATAAATCCATTTGTTCAAACTTCTCGTAGTCCTTATTTAAAGCCACATAGTCTTCTAAAGTTCCACCAGTATCATTCATAAACTTAACTAAGTCTTGAATATTTTCTGGATACTCTATAGCTTCTTGTGCTTCTTCTTCCTGTAATACTTCTTCTTGTTGCGGTGCGGTAGTGGCAGCTTCATTGCTTCCATCCACTCCTGCCTCGTCAGTTGTATCTGTTTCATCTTTAATTTCTTCAATTACAGGATCTTCTATTTCTTCTTCTTTGGTGTCCCGTATTTCTTCAACCACTTCCTCGCCACTGCTCGTGTCTTCGGATTTTCCGACAGTATCATTGCTGTCATTTGTGCTTTGCTCTTGAACGGCATTTTCTTCTTTTTTAGTTTCTTGTTCTGTTACGGGTGGTTTACTTAAATCCACTTTGTACACGCCTGATTCTTCGTCGAACCCTTTATTAGCGTTTTTCTGTACTATTTCTTCTTTTTCTTGGATAGACGGTTCTTCAACGTCTATTACTTTTGCTTTAATTTCTTCAGCCATAATAAAATATTATATGATTATACAATTTATATATTACTTAGGATCGAATGCACCTAAGCCAAATTCACCGCTTAATATATCGTTACCAGAAGATTCAAATCTTTTTGGTGCAGTGTTATTTTTTCTTTGCTCAATTAGTTCGCTTTGCTGACTAGCTTGTATTTTTGTTCTTTCGTCTTTACGGTCTTCTTTTTGGTTCATAGCGTTCTTTTCAACATTGGTCTTAGCTTTAGCTAATTCCATATTAAAACTAAACTCTAAAGCCATTAGTTCTTTTTTCATATTAGCTTCTGCTTGAAACTTATTAAGCTCTAATTGACTTTTAGCGGATTCTAATTGGATTTTACTTTGTGTTAACGCTTGCTGCTTTTGAACTTCAGCTTGTGCGGCAACTTGTTGCGCTTGAGCATTAGCCTGCGCTTGTGCTTGAATATTTTGTTGAGCAATTTGCTGATCTCTTTCGCTTTTCTTTTTTCTTCTTAATTTTAAAAGCTGATTAGCTAGCTTAACATTTTTAATATCGCGTATATCAATCGCATCATCTAAATCAATATTATTTTGTGCAATTGCTACTTGTATATTATTTTCAAGCATTTGTTTTTCTTCTTCATCTGGTGATAACTGTATGAATATACCGAAGTCATGTAAATATAACTCAGTTAATTCATCTAGTGTTCCAACATTATGTGCACCTATAGCTTGTATAAAGGCATCTCTTGTTGGTGAATATTCTAATACATCTGAAATTCTTAATGATATTTTTTCAGCTAACTCTGTAGTTAAGAATAATCCTGCTTGTAATATGTGTCTTGTAGCTGTATTACTATTTGCAGCTGCAAGTTTTTGAACACCTACTAAAGCGTTTTTATCTGGAGTACTACCATCTCTTGCTTCGTTTAAGCCAGTAGCATCCCTAATCATTTGCATGTAATAGTTATATGTACTTATTAAAGCACTTAACTTTCCTGTACCTGCTTGATTATTTATTTCTTGAATAGGTACTTTACCTGGATTCATATCACCGTCTGATGTAAATGATCTTCCTATGATACTACCAGTTTGGAAAAACATATTCAACGCTTCTTGCGGATTATAGTTTGTTCCGTTGCCTAAATCAATTTCAGCTAAACCATCAGCATCTACATAAACACCATCAGGAACCATTCTTGATAATATCTGTTGTATTTTTAAATGCGTTAGCTGTATCATGTCTGCAAAACCAGTAATTCTGCTTACTAATGATTCAACTCTACCGTTATACATTCTAGGTGCAACGATAGAATAATTAAGTTTTACTTTATTTATATCGGCTTTTTCTCTTAACATGTTATCACAAAGCTTCCAATCTAAAAGCATATTAGATCCTGGAACAAACACACCTTCATAAAGTACTTCAATATTTTTTGCAATACGTTCAAATCTTAACTCACCTTCCATAGGTGTAGCCATAAACGCATCAGACTTTTTAATAATTTTTTCAGCACCAGTAGCAGTTTCTTTTACTTTATAAACTTCGTTCATATAAGTTTTATAATTAAAATACATTATCTCTACTGTATTATTATCTGTACTGTTTACTTGTGCATTATATTTATTATATTTACTGTATGATCCACCGCTATAATTAGATATTTGTTTTAAATCAGATTCCGTTAAATTAGGAAACTGCATTTTCAATTCATTTATAGTAACGTGTTTTATTTCCCCAACATAATATATGTCTTCAAAATAAGGTGACTCAGTATATGAATAAACAATATTAGCAGGATCAACATATTCAATCTTAACTCCTTCTGCTTCAGTATATGTATTTTTAACACAACCTATACCTAATACAGTCATGTCATAATATAATCTTTTCTTTATATTTTCATATTTGTTCATTTCAAATATGGAGGCTAAAGCTTGTTCTTCTGCTAATTCAATTTGTTGCTTATAGTTAAGCTGCATGTGCAGTTGTAATTCTTCTTCATTATCAGGTAGCTTCTCAGCTGGCATGCTTCCAAAATCAAAACCTAATTCATCTTTTATTTCTTGTGTAAATTCTTTAGTACGCATATCCGCTAATATATCTTCCATATATTGTGTTCTTTTACTAACACCATATGGATCTTGCGAATGCGCTTTTATATCATAAGTTCTTTCTGCAATACCATTTACAACTATATCAACAAACTTTGGTATAATGGGTACTGGCTTCCAGTCTAAATTAAGATATGATAAATCACCATTTATTGATAATTCATCTTTATATTTTTGTATTGATTGCTCCCCTCTTGCATATAACCTTAGTTTATGAAAATTATTCTGGTGTTGAAAAAATCTATTTACTCCATTAGATTTTTTAAACCATTCACTTTCTATAGCTTTGGCAACTTCTAAACCATACTTTGGATCTAGCTTTTCGCTATCACTGACCGCTTGGCTCGGGAAGTAATTTTTCATAACTGATTCAGCCATAATTAATTTATTATTTTGGATAAAGTTCCTTTATTTTCGTATTTAGAAAAACTTATATTAAAATTAGTTTTTAGTTTCTGTGCATTAGGTGAATATTTATTTTTATTGCATGCCATTATAGCAAGCCCTGAGCTAATAGCTGCATCAAATCTTGTTCTTTTGTTTATATCAAACTTAGCCCAATCATTTAATGTGCCATTAAAATATAGATCACCGTAACTTCCATCGCTTTTAACTCCAACATAATCATTTATATATGTTTCTATTGCAGCCGCGTGCGCTTGTCTTATATCTTCACTTGAATTAGGTATTCCACCTATTTCTTTTTCTGTTACTGATAATTTGTTTTTGGCCCTATCAGGTCTATTCATTGAATACCTTCTATAACCTCTTCTTTTTATATAATATAATAATCTTGGTTTATTATTTTCTGCTAGTATAGGCATACCATAAAATACTAATGCCATCAATACATCTTCAAAAAACATTTCTGCTGTTTGTGGCCTAGCTATATATTCTAAAAAAAACATATTAGCTGGCGCATTTTCCATACTAAATTTTGTAAGCCCGTGCAAAGCACCATTAGATCCTTTACCATCTGTTGTGCCGGATATATCATAACTATCACAACCAAAAGCTCCAACATGCTCATTACCGGGATATTTGAAACCATTTTTTATTATTGTATTATTTTGTAATTTTTTAGGCGGAACCCAGCTAATTTTAAATCGTCCGTTAGGATTAGGTGTAAATTGTACCTCGGTATCTTTTATTCCGTTCTTCCACGAAAAACTACCAACGGTAACTTTACCCATGTTTCCAACCTCTTCATTGTAGTCAATTTGCTCGTAGAGCTTAGCAAGATTAAATATGCTATTTTTAGTTTCATCACGGAAAGCGTGTTCTTCAGTTCTTGGAAATTGTCTATAAAATTCATTTAATGCGTCTTGATCTCCTTTTAATCCTTCAACTTCGTTCTCCCAATGGTTGATAACCCCAACATCGATGTATTGCCCGTGATTATCTTTGACCGGCTCATCAGGCGTGTTGAATACAGGTAATCCATAAGAATCAATGAATCCCTCGAAGTTCCATTCCATAGGTATGAACAAACTATATAATCCCGAGCGAGTCTGTCCATTGCGGTTTCTTTTTGTAACGTCTGAATCATCATATAGTTTTTTAAAATTTTCACCGCCTTTATCTAATGAGTTACTTGTTGAACCCATCATACATTTACCAATAACTCTTGAACCTAGCCTTAATGTAGTTTTAGTTACACGCCAGTTGTTTAATATGTTTTCTGGTCTTTCCCATTTGCCGGCCTCATCGTGTACAAGTAACGCAAGCTTTTCACCATCGTAACTATTGTCACCAGTATTTTTCCAATCAATTGTGGTATCAAGACCAGCCAGTTCTTCAGTTTTTTCATTTACAATTATTTTTCGCCTAGTAAATTTACTTGCGGGAACACGATATGCCAATTCTGTTTTTGGTCTATCCATTCCATCTTGTATTGGTTTAAAGAAGAATGGATAATTAACGGATATTGGTACAACCTTGTCGGTAAACATTTTTTTAGCATCAGCCCCGGATTTTGATAAGATACCATATCTAGAATCTGAGGAGATAGTAGCTTGGTTAACAGTTTCTGATGATGCCATGAATGAAAAGCCACTCCGTCTATTTTTGAGGTAGCACATTCCGTAGCATCTTGTATCTGCTTTGCAAGCTTCCCAGAATATAAAGAATAATCTGTTTGCTTCTCTAAACTCTGGTTTCCCAACATCAATCTTGGTCCACTGCAAGTACATATAATGAGCCCCAGTGATATAAGTAGGAATGCCTTTGTTATAGAACCAATAACCTTCGTCGCGTTTGGTAAATTCTTTATCAATATAAACATGCCATCTATTTTTGAATTCTGCTGGTAAATCTTTCCAATCAAATATTGTTTTTAGTTTTGATAATTCTTTTGGGTATTCTTGTACTTCCCATTTATCATTTGCTTTCTTAATATCTTTCGGAGCGGGAGGTAAAGCTATTTTCAAATTCTGTATGCTATACACCTCACCTATCTGCCCAGTCTTGCTAATTACAATTACATCATTTTCTTTATTGTAACCATATTTCCACTTCTTAGCCTTATTAAGTCTTTTAATTGTATTAATCCTTATAGGATTTACAACGCTATATAATGATTGATTATACATTACTTAGATCTTCTTTCAGCAAATCCTTTAAATGACTCTTCTTTATCTTCTAATACAGTGCCATCCAGTAATGCTTTTTCTTGTTCAATCCTATTAAGAATTTCAAAAGCATCGAATATTGCTAACTTTTTTGTTGCTGCTGCATTCTTTAATCTATCAGCTGATATGTCATCTTCAGTCTCAACAATAGGTTCCTTAGCAACTTTAATAAGTTCTTTAACTGCACTATGCCCAGCTTGGATTATATTCTTTTTCGTTTCCTTGACGTTCATACTTTATAGATATTGAGTTTGTTGGCACTCTATATAATCTTTCACCTCCAATAACAAATTCATATTCACTGCTTGGTGTGAAACCAACTAAATCATCTTTTTCAATATCAACTAACTGTTTGTCCACATGCTTTATTACACCACGTAGAGGAACTTCTTTTTCAATAATATTATTTGATACAATTGGTTTAACAAAACAAAAGCCTTTAGGGGCTATCCATTTATTATTTTGTTTATATAAAAATATTTGGTCAGGTCTTACAAAGTATTTATCTTCTTTGTAATAACTTCTGCTATTACGCTCTATACCCCTAACGTCGTGCCAACGCCTAAAAACATTGTGATGAACAATTACTTCATCACCAGCTTTTATATTAGTTTTATTATCCCTAGGTACAGATAAAACAATAGCATTTCTACTAACATACCGATGATCCGAAATTTCTGAATTTAACAGTAACTCTGAATCACCGATTTGTTTTGTATTATTATATCTTTTACTTTTTGGTTTGATTACAAAATCAAATATGCTTTGCATTAGTATTCTAAATTATATTCAACAGATATAGCCATATTCTTATTAAAATCTTTCCAAGGCAATACCTCAGATCCTTTACTAATATAAATAGAAAACTTATCATGTTCTTCTACTATTGCATCTATCTTATGCCCTCCATATACATCTTGGCCTACAGAATAGTGCATAGCGTCGTTTTTATAATCTTTACCTATAGTAATTTTTCTTATAAGTTGCATTTTATTTCTTTTGTGTTCTTCCGTCTAAGAACCAATTTTTATATTTCTCTCTTTTTGCGCATATATAATCAATATACTTATCAACTTTTTCTTGCCAATTTGGATCTAACTCAGGGTTTATAATACCTGATTTATAACTTGAAAAAGTTTTATTGATATAGTCTTTTGCTTTATCTTGATGATATAATAAATGATTATTTATGCAATAAAATGAACCTCTTTGTATATTATTCCAAACATCTATAGGTTGAGTATTTTTGCCTAATACTACGCCGTAAACACAGCTCTCACTAATATGTGTTGTGTATACGCCTTTGGCTTTTTGTAAATAGTAATACATGTTTATATTTCTTGGTAAAACATTTTCTTCACCAAAGAAATCTTTTAATTCACCAATAATTTGATGTGTGGTTATTGGATGAGGTTTAAAATATATGTTATCACCATGTTCTCTAGCAATAAACTTTAGTCTATTCAAACAAACATTTTCTCTAACTTTATTAGATCCAGGTAAAACAACTATATAATCTTTTGCAGGATATTTAGTATAAGCTTTTTCGTCTCTTTCTAAATATTTATTTGCTTTGTTGTTTACTATTCTATTTACTAACCAATCAGAATAATCTAATACTTTTGTTTCTTCAGCACAAGTATAAGCATCTATTAATTGCTCATTTCTTAATTTGAAGTTAAGTGGTTGTAAATAAAAATTACCCGCATACTCTGTATACGCTAAAGTTTTAAAGTATGGCATCTCTTCTGCCATAACATCGTAGCTAGATTCTAAACCGTTTTCACTAGCCTTTCTAATTACATAACCTTCAACTTGTTCTAAGTTATATAATCCCTTATCTTTTTTTAAAGGCCCGATTCGTTTATCGAGCTCTTTCTTATTAAACATTTCCATAAATTAAATTTAAATTTGTATAATATATTTATTACATAGTTTTATTTAATACTAACTTCTTGGGTGATGTGACACGTCTCCCGGCTGGTGTGCTCTTGTTGATGGATCATACCATGTTGTGATAACTTCAGTGCTTGTATCGAACAACGTTGAAACCGAAGTACTAACAGTTGAACTAGTAGCAGTTGTTGTACTTGTGTTAAACGCAGTCGTTGTGCTCGTGTTAAATGCAGTCGTTGTGCTTGTATTAAATGTGGTTGTTGTACTGTATACGGTATTAGTAGCATATACTGTTGTTGTTGAAGTATTGTAAGCTGTTGAAGTAGTCTTACTAGTTTCAAATGTGGTTGTATAAGTAGTTACTATTGTTGTGCTTGTATTATAAGCCGTAGTTGTATTCGTGCTAGTGTTGTATACAGTATCTTTAGCTGTACTAGTATTAAATGCGGTTGATGTAGTCGTAGTAGTTTCAAACGTTGTATCAGTTGCTCTAGTTGTTTCAACAGTTGTTGAAGTTTCTATTGATGT
>Ga0208669_1000415_pt1 | contig 17151 bp, 14 predicted proteins | sample 21_taG_FD_184095 | JGI IMG/M metagenome (GOLD analysis project Ga0208669, IMG submission 184095) | Marine viral communities from the Subarctic Pacific Ocean - 21_ETSP_OMZ_AT15319 metaG (SPAdes) (version 2) | ecosystem: Environmental > Aquatic > Marine > Oceanic | place: Pacific Ocean | collected...
TACGGAACCAACTGGTACAATAGAGTCTGCAGTCATAGATCAAGGAAGCGTTAAAGTTATACGACAAATTAAAACTTCATTTACTTCTACAGTATTAGGCGCAACCGGTATATCAGCTCACACTGCAAGTGTAGACAATCAATTCCCAACTAGACAAACATTTGAAATGCGCTTTGGAAATGCAGCAGATTTATCTAGTACTGCATATCAAATATTTGACACTAATTCACCAACATATGTAGACTTAAACGGATCAGGTAGTGGTGATATAACATTTCACACAAGTAGTTTCAATTTACCTAGCGCAAGATATTTGCAACTTAAATTCACACTCAGAACCAACATGACCGGATCAGCATAATGGCAGTAGATGATAGAATATTGTTTTATGGGGCAGCTATTATGTCTGACACACCTCGATTCTATGGTGCTTCTATTGTAGCAGACGCCCCTAGATTTTACGGTGCAACTATAGTTACTAACAACTACATGAACGGAGACATACTTGCAATTGACGGCGAGACTTCTCAACCAATTGTAGGAGCAACCGTAACCATAACATCTACACAAACAAACCCTATACATTATGATGGAGACTTAAACGGCACAACAAATAGTGACGGTATATTTGTAGCAACCGGTTCATCAACAACCGGAACTACTTTGACTATTGAAGCAAAAGGATTTACAACATATACAGGCCCATTAACTTCTACGGATTATGATTTTGGAGTAACTATACCTTTATTCAAAGGAGGGGCATCTAAAAAAATATACACCACCAATAAAGGTAATATTCTTATCAATCCTAATGACACGGTGCTTATTGAAATATAACATATTTATATAAAAAACAAGGAATATATGTCTTTATTGAATTGGAGAGATTTTAGCAGAAGGCCGGATATACAACATTTGCCTTTGCAAGAACAATTATATTTATTCGAACAAGAGAATAAAAGAAAAACAGAACAAAATTGGTTTTTAGAAGCACAATTAGTTGCCGGAGGTGCAGGAGGAGGATTTACTGGTAATGCAAGTGATGGACCGTTATCTGGCGCAACTGTATCTAGTAATATTGGCATAACAACAACAAATACAGTTGGAGTATTTACATTTCCACAAACTCCAAACGGAGAAATTACAGTAACTGGTGGTACTGACTCTATTACAGGAGTAGCATTTACAGGAGAATTAAAAGGATTTCCTCAATACAAAACAGTTTCTCCATTAACCACATTAGCATTTCACCTTAAAGAAGAAGACTCAAGTCTAACTGCTGACACAGCTGTGGATCTTTTGTTTGCTAGTTCAAGCACATTGTTTGGCGTAGAATTAGAAGTAGCAGACAAAGACGTTATGCTGAACAAAGACTACGTAGCAGAATCAGTACTTGGAGGCAACCAAAAAGCAATCGCAGCTCAATCAATAGCAACTTATTTAGAAAGTGTTACTGAAATGGTAGGTAGTGCGGTAAAAAGTGCAGATGAAAGTGAAAAGGGGTCAAACTTCACAACCAATAGTGCCAAAGTTCAAGGCTATAAATCTATTGCTCGTCAAATACAAGGTACACGCGGAGCTAAAACTGAAATAGACCCTGAAGGATTATTTGATCTTGTTCGGCGACCAGATGGTCAATCTTTTACAAGAGGTAATACTGGAAGTCTTGATGTAACAGCACGTCGAGCTGTTAAAACATCGATAAATAATGTACGTACGCAATTAGCAGAATTATCAAGATCTGAACTATATAATGCTAATTATTTAACAACACAAATACAAGCAGTTAACAGAGGTGTAAAAGAAGATTATAAAGTTCAAGCGGAAAGATTAGCTCGTGGTGATTCATCTAATTTTAAAAGCATGCGGGAAGTGATAACTGAATCCACGGCAAGTTTAGCTCGAATTGAAAAAGACAAACCAAATGAAACAGATGCTAATACATCTAAAAAACCTTCGCGTGAATTTTTCCAATTAGGAGGAATGACTTACACAATGCAAGAAAAGGGAAGCAAGGCTGTTACACTTTCATTTAAAAGTGACCCTGGCCAAATGTTTGTAGTAGGAACTGAAATACGAAAAGGACAATTCCTAAACAATGAATCTGGACCATTTAGACCAAATGAAGCTAGTAATTTTGTAAAAGCCGCACCAACTATCATAGCAACACAAGTTACTGCATCAGCTGGTAAAGTATTCGAAATAACATTGGCTAATCCTGGATTCCAAGTACTATCATCTGAATTAAAAACAGCAGTAAAATATTTACCTGTTGCTTCCGGTGGTTATACAATCCAAAATGAAAGTAAAGGTAAATGGGCAAATGCTCCAATACACCCATTTACAGCTTCAATTGCTGCAAACCAAACAGCTTCTAGAGCGGTTCTTAATAGTAGAGGAGCAAGTACACTTTATGAAATAGAATACAATTCAGCAACAAGTCGATATGAATTTTCATCTACCCCATCAAAAGGCACAAAAACATTACATGCACATATTGCTGACTTTACCAATGAAGCAGAATGGACTAATGCAGATCCAAAGTTAAGTTCAAAAACGAGATTTTTAATAAACAATAATAATTCACATATATTGGCAACTGGAACATATCAAATAACTAAAACAGGCGGTCTGGCTATATCATTAAACATGTCCAATCTACCAAATCTAGGAGGAGGTAGAGTTCTATCAGCTACATATTCAAAAATCCCTTTTCAAATTCATCCAACATCAGCAGCTGGTGCCCCATTTACAGTAAAAGTAACTGGCTCTGAAGCCCAAACAATATCAACATCGGCACAATTTGTAAATAATGTACTTACTTTTGAATATGAAGGTAATAACTATACTGTAACATATAAAAGTTAAATAATTTGGATATTGCAAAATAAATTTATATAATATAAAGAAAGGTTATAAATATGGCAACTAAAAAACTGGACAAAGAACATTTAGAACAAATTCAACAACTACGAGACAAATTTTCAGAAAATTCTGCAGTGTTAGGAAACATTGCAATAGAGCGTTTTCAGTTAAACATGCGTCTTGAAGAAATTGCAAAAGAAGAAGACCAACGATTCCAAGACATTGCTTCATTAAAGCAACAAGAAACTGAACTAGTAGTCAAACTTCGAGAGCGTTACGGAGAAGGAGAAATCAACGTTGAAGCCGGAACATTTACTGATGTTGAGGTTTGACACTAGTTGTCTATATTTATAAGAAAATAATTATAGGAGTATTATAATGGCAGAAAGAATTGTCTCGCCTGGCGTATTTACTAACGAAGTAGATCAGTCATTTTTAGCTGGCGGTGTTGCACAGATAGGTGCAGCGGTAATTGGACCAACCGTAAAAGGTCCTGCTCTCATTCCTACACAAATTACATCGATGGGTGATTTTGAAAAAACATTTGGAACGTTTACTGACGATTCATATGTTCCATTTGTGGTGAATGACTATTTAAGAAACGGAAACGTGATAACAGTAACTCGTCTTTTATATGAAGATGGATACAACATTCAGAACGGAGCTCTGGCAATAGTAGCATCATCTGGGTCAAGTGGCGTTTCTGCTTTTTCAACCGGATCATCAACTTTAATTGGTGCTTCAGTTGATAATCAAGAATTTAGAATAACACAAGGAGCTAATATATTTAGATTTGTAGCTAGTGGAGATCCAATCCCATCAGATAACCCAGCTGGTAATTTATTCTTTTTCTCAACCGGTTCAAATGCTGCTGGTACTGTGACAAATCTAGCAAATGAAATTAATGGTGTAACGTCATTACAATCAGTTGTAAGTGCTAGTTTCGATAGTGCAACATTAATATTATCAGGATCATCTATAGGATCATCAGCAAATGGAATTACATTTGCAAGTAGTTCAGCAACTGATGCAACTGTATTTTCAACACAATTCACAATGGGCGGAGGAAGTACTACATCAGCTGCAGCTAGTTACATTACTCATATATTACATCCTACACAAGCAGTATTAGGCGCAGGCTCTGTTGTCGATGCTGATTATTTTGAAGATTCTGTTTTAAACAATGATGCATCTGGTTCATTTGAAATTAAATTATCTGGATCATTTGCAACTGACACCAATGTTCCTGGATTTAGTTCGTTCTTAGTAGCAGAGGGGGTTTCTATATCATCTTCTATTAATCAAACTAATAATTCTTATTTAACTAAAACATTTGGTCGATCTCCTAAATCTTTAGATTATCCAGTTTATGTTCAATATGAAAATAAAACAGCATTATCTACATTATTTAATAATATAGGAGATGTTACAATATCACTTGAAAAATATGCTAACTACGATTTCAAAAAAGATTTTTCTGTAGCTGCTACTCCATATATTACCTCACAAAAAATTGGAAGTATTACCAAAAATCTATTTAGATTTCACACACTATCTCATGGTGATTCTGTAAATTCTGAAGTTAAAATAGGTATTCGAGATATTAAATTAGCATCAGAAGTATCAGATCCAAATGGTTACGGTACTTTTACAGTTGAAGTACGACGCGTTAATACATCAGATATTCCTAACTCTCCATATGCATCAGAAGATACAGATCAAACACCAGATATTATTGAAACGTTTCAAAATGTAAATTTAGATCCTAACTCTCCAAAATATATTTCTAGAGTAATTGGAGACCGTTTTCAAACAGTAACTAATGAAAATGATGTTAAAGTAAACGGAGATTACCCCAACATGTCTCAGTTTATCAGAGTAAGTGTTGAACCAGGTGTTGCAGATGGTAGCAATGACAAAAGTTATGTTCCATTTGGATTTAAAGCTTTAACATCTCCGGTCGCAAACGCAACTGCATCAGTTAATCTAGAAGCAGTATCATATAAAACATCACAAGTTGATAAAGGATATAATAGTAATATTTATTTTGGTTTTGATTATACCGATACTCATAACTTAAACTATTTAGCAGTCACGCCAAAAACAGATGGTACCGTTGGATCTAATACCGATTTTTATCTTGGAGATATGATTCAAGACTCTGGATCTGCATTTCCATCATTAGTATTAACTTACAGCGGATCATTGCAAGACGCATTAAATGCAGATACATTTACTACAAATGTAGCCCCATCAACACGTAAATTTATAGTACCATTTCAAGATGGATTTGACGGAGCTCGTCCTAATTTACCTAAGTTTAACGGAGAAAATATAACTTCGGCTAATACATTTGGATTTGATTGTAGCACATCAACATCTACAGGTACTAAATCATATAACAAAGCATTTTCAGTATTAAGTAACACTGATTATTATGATATGAATTTATTAGTTACTCCAGGTATTATTGACAGTTTACATAGCACAGTAACAAATGCTGCTCGTAACTTAGTTAAAGAACGCCAAGATACATTCTATGTAATGGATTCAAATCCAGTGTCTGACAATATTGCAACAGTAGTAAGTCAAGTAACAGCATTAGATAATAACTATGTTGCTTCATATTGGCCATGGGTCAGAATAATAAACCCAAATAAAGGTGTTCCTTTGTTTGTGCCACCATCTGTAGTATTGCCGGGAGTATTAGCATTTAATGATGCAGTACAACATCCTTGGTATGCACCAGCTGGTTTGAATAGAGGTGTTGTTAATGCAACAGACACATACATAAGATTAACACAATCACAAAGAGACACATTATATGAAGCTCGTGTTAATCCTATTGCAAACTTTGTTAATGACGGAATATGTATATGGGGGCAAAAGACTCTTCAAGCTCGTCCAAGTGCATTAGACAGAGTAAATGTGCGTCGTTTGCTTATTGCAGTTAAGAAGTTTATTGCATCATCTACTAGATTTTTAGTATTTGAACAAAACACAACACAAACAAGAGATCGTTTCTTGAGTATTGTGAATCCATATTTAGCTCAAGTAAAAGCTAATCAAGGATTATATGCTTTCCGAGCAGTAATGGATGGAACAAATAATACTCCGGACATGATAGATCAAAATATTCTTTACGGACAATTGTTCTTGCAACCAACCAGAACAGCAGAATTTATAGTGTTAGACTTTAATATTCAGCCAACAGGTGCAAGTTTCCCTGAATAAAAATATTAATAATCTTAAAAAGGTAGGATTTCGGTCTTACCTTTTTTACTGTACGTTATATTTATATTAAAATAAACAAGGACCATATATGGCATTAATAGATCAAATAAACCCAAATTTAGGCGTAGCTGAAGAAGCTCAGTTATTTGACAACGCATTTTCTTGGGAACCAAAAAGAAAACATCAGTTTATACTTTCTATGGCTGATACAGGTATTCCTGCATATTTAGTAAAAGCTTCTGGTAAACCTAGTATCAATAACGGAGAAATTACATTGGACATGGTTAACGTTAAACGTTATTTAAAAGGTAAATCAGAATGGGACGCTATATCAATGACTTTATATGATGCAATTGTTCCAAGTGGAGCACAAGCAGTAATGGAATGGGTAAGGCTTCATCATGAGTCTGCAACGGGTCGTAATGGATATTCTTCATTTTACAAAAAAGAATTAAAACTTTCACAATTATCTCCACTTGGCGAAATAATAGAACAGTGGACACTAAACAATGCATTTATTGTTAGTGCCGGGTTTGGCTCTTATGATTGGGGTGATGATGCAGTGCAAGAAATAGAATTATCTATTAGATTTGATTGGGCATTATTAGACTTCTAATACAACATTAAAATATACAATTGAAGTAGGGTAACTCCCTACTTTTTTTGTGTTCATATATTTATAATAAAGTTATAATAAGGAATTGAATGAGCAATAAAATGACAACCAGAATAGACAAACAATCTATTATCGATCAAGCAAAATCTAGATACGACAACGAACAAAAAAGCAAACTTCCAACAGAAATTGTTGATTTACCAAGTGGAGGTAAAGTGTATGCAAAGTCAAATCCACTAAGTTCAGGTAAAGTAGAGATACGATACATGACTGCATATGATGAAGATATTTTAACTAATATGTCATACGTACGAGAAGGTGTTATGTTTGATAAATTGTTAGAATCAATTATAATGTCTGATTGTAATTTAGATGACATGATTGAATCAGATAAAGATGCCATAGTCATACAAAGCAGAATATTAGCATATGGCGCAGAATATCCTGTAAAAATAACAGATCCAGAAACTAAAACAGAATTAGATCGCACGGTAAATTTGTCTAAATTAAAATACAAAACGTTTAATTTACAAGCGGACGAACTAGGAGAATTTACATATACCGATGCTACTTCAAAAACCCCTTTAACTATTAAATTTTCATATGATATAAACATTACTTCTGATGATGGAATATATGATTTATTAAAACAATGTATTCGAGAAGTTAATGGAAAACGACAAGCAGATGAAATTGACCATTTTATACGCTATCAATTTCTTGCACAAGACTCCAAACGTTTTCGAACATATTTTGCAGATAATACTCCAGGTATGGATTATAACTATGAATTTGAAGGTGAAAACGGAGGCACCTTCTCTGCGGTGTTTCCAATTGGGATCGACCTTTTTTGGTTTTAAACCAGAAGACAGAGTACGCAATCACGAAAATATTTTCAATTTAATTTGGTTTGGTGAAGGTCGATGGAACTGGGACGACGTATATCATATGCCAATATTTTTAAGAAGTTATTGGATTGACAAGTGCAATGCAATTCAAGAAGAACGTGTTGCAGCACGAAACAAACGAGCACAACGTAAATCAACTTCACTTCCAACAAAACCTCGTCGTTGATATTTATTAATATATGACGAATTCACAACTCATACAACAATTAAAACAACAACCCAGAATGGGTATGCCAACTAGTTTTAATACTGATCTGGCAGATCAGCTTGGCAGTGTAATCAAACAACTTGGTGATTCTGCAATTGTGCGAATAAATCAAGATATTGCAGGAGCATTTCAATCAGCGGGTGAAGCTGCGGCATTTTTTGAAACGAGAATGTCTGCTCTTAACAAGGGTATGGGTATTACTAGTCAAGCAGCAAATCGATTAAACAAAGTTTTTGTTGATGAATTAGGTCCAGCACTAAATAAAGACGTACCAAATGCATTTAAGATATCCAACTTAGAAATGCAAAAATATGCAGTTAACATGCAAAAAATGTTACCAACATTAAAACAAGTTAATTTAGGTAACAACAAGTATTACAAAGGACAACTGCAAGTTCAAAACATAATGAAACAAAGTGTTGGACTAAGCGACGAACTTACAAATTCATATACACAGTATGCGGCTCAAATGAAAGGCAACGCTGCACAACAATTAAAATTCACTAAAACATTTTCTGATATGATCGATCCCGAGGGAACAATGGGAGCATTTACGCAGATCACTACCGAGATAGCAGAAGCGGGGTCGGAAATACAAATCCAATACGGACGTTTACCAGGGAAATTAGAGCAATCAGTAATGAAAGCAAAGAAATTTGGATTTTCATTAAAAGACGTTGCAAAAATGGGAGATACTCTGTTAAACATTGAATCTAGTATTGGCAATGAATTAGAATATCAATTGTTAAGTGGACGACGTTTAGTTAACAAGCAAGGTGAAAGTTTAACCAACAAAATGCGAGAAGCTACACTTTCAGGTGACATGAACAAACAGGCAGAGACTCTCAATGAAATTATAATGCAAGAAGGCGATCATATTAAAAACAACATGTTTGCCAGAAAACAACTTGCAAAAACAATGGGTATTGAAGAATCGAAACTAGCTAGTGCATTGCAAAAGAAAATGATACTAGAAAAAGCCGGCGAAGCTGGTATTTCATTGTCATTAGACAGCACCGATGCTGCATTTGAAGAAGCTGCAAAAAAATTAGAGGAAACTGGGGAGTTAAGTTCCAAAGAATTTGGAGAGTTTAAAAAACAAATGGATACTCGAACTACTGAAGATTTATTAAAAGAGTCTTTACTAGTGCAGCGAGAATCATTAATGGTGCAATTAATGGCCGGAGATGATGATTATATGAAAGATCTCCGGGAAACTGTTTTAACTATGGGGGAAGGAATGGAAACATTTGGTACTAGTCCTACATCACCAATTGGTCAAGCGCTTGGAGGTGTTCTAGGAACAGGCGCGGTTGCTGGTTTAGCAGACCAAGTCGCCGAGGCAATCGGCGGAAGTGGTATACGGGCTGCAATGACAGACGTTATGAATGGAGAATTCGGCGATGCATTAACAAAACTCACCAAAGCCCCATTATTATCTAAAAAAGAAACAGCACAAGCCTCAGTTAAAAAAGGTGGTGGATCATATATGGGTGGATCTGTTTCTGGAATGACTTCATATATAGTCGGAGAACAAGGACCAGAAATGTTTATTCCAAATCAAGACGGTACAATTGTTTCCAATGCTAGTACCAGTACTGGCACAGCTTTAAAAACAGATAATAGCGACGTAGTAGCAGCCATAATGGCACTATCACAAGCAATATTAAATCAACCAGCAACATCATTTAATTCAGAAAGGGGGTCTGCATGATTAATCCAACAACAGGATATGAGTCGCAGTTTACTAATCCAATTCATTTGGACAATTTTATGCCGATATCATTTCCTAATCCAACGCTAGACCATAACTCACAATTTACTACGCCATTACTATTAGGAGGTAGTACAACATTTAACATATTACCTGACATGAAGCCAGGGTCGAATCCAACATTAGAAGAAAAACCACAATTTGTTGCTCCATTTCCTACTACCGATGCTGCACCCGGCAGTTTGATTCCTCAATTTAAAAATCAAGAAATGCTAGCCGGGGCATTGCTAAACAAAGGCATAAACGCAGCAGGAAATTTAATAGGTGGATTAACTGGTAATCTAGCAATTGGTAATATTGCACAAGCATTAAACGTAGGAAATAAACTATCTACTCCATATTCCACATTAGCATTTGATCAGTTAAAACCAATACCAGGAGTAAAATATTCTGATTTTCGTTCTAGAGTCCGATTATTTACAAACAAAGCAAATAAAGACTCAGAAGAAAATTTTCTAGATCAAAATGTCAATGTTACCGCAGCATTACAGTCATTAACTGCAAACGGAGCTAGTGCCCAATTGCGGGGCAGTTTTAGAGCTGGAACATATGCAGTTGCGGACGTATCTCCTGCAGGAGCATATTCAGTGTTCAATGTGCGACAAACATATGGTACCGGAGAACAAGACTCGCCAGGAGCATTGAGAAAAGACTTTACTGCTCGTACCAATATTACTACCAAATGGAGTAACATATTAAAACAATTTCAGCCAACACGTAATCCATTAGAAATAGCCAACCCGTTTAGAGGAGACAAAGTCAATGCTGTAGACTACCAACGAGACGTAAAATTAAAATCTGCATATCGATGGAAGCCAAAAGGTAAAGGTAAAATTGGAAAAGCACTAGGAGCAATAACTGATACATTGGGAATTGCTACAACACAAGATTTTATAAAATTTTATTTTACAGGACCTAAACTTCAGCCTAATGGAGAAGGAGAAGATGATATTATAACTTTCCGAGCTATAATAACTAACTTTGACGATTCATTTAGTGCAGATTGGAGCTCAGTGCAAATGATAGGACGAGCAGATCCAAATTATCAATATGGATCATATTCACGTGCTGGATCTTTAACATTTGATGTGTATGCAACAGATCGTGATGAATTAAAACCAATATACAGAAAATTAAACGCATTAGCAAGTTATACTGCTCCAATATACGACACTGACAGTATTGCTTTAATAGGCCCATGGATGCGATTAACTGTTGGTGATATTCACAATCAACAACCAATAACATTAACAAGTGTAACATATACATATGCAATGGATGCCCCATGGGAAATCAACATTGAAAATGACCCGGCCATGATGCAAACACCACAGAAAGTTTCCGTTTCATGTCAATTCAACATAATAGGAAATGATATACCACAAAATAATGGCCGAATATTGTCATTGGCAAAACGTTATTCTAAAAGCAAAAGAAAAAATAAGATTGATGATTATGGAAAAGCAATACGAGGTAAAGATAATTGGTTAAGTGATTTTAATGACTCAGTTCCAGATCCAGATCCAGAAAATGATGGTGTTAGTGAAAAGAAAAGAGCTAAGGGACAAAGACGCGCTAAAAGAAGACAAAAACGATTTATTCGAAAAAATCCAGATGCTGCAGATTTTTTAAACAGCTAATATAAAATAAAATATGGGACGATATTCAACTACATCTAAATTAAAAGACAGTAACGGCAAAAGAAAACTGTCTACTACAATTGTGCCGATCATGGACGAATCACCCGAAGATGTGTTTATTGAAATAACATCACCAGAACGATTAGACACATTAGCACATTTATTTTATCAAGATTCTACATTGTGGTGGGTTATTGCCGCTTCTAATGGATTAGGAAAAGGAACATTGATTGTTCCACAAAACACCACAATACGTATACCAAGTAAAAGTTTAATATTACAGCAAATTAACGAAGCAAACACAGACCGATGAGTTACAATATATTTTTTACCGAAGTAGATGAAAATTTACAAGCCGAACTCAACGCTCGTGGCCGTGCTGGCTTTCGTGACAGAGGTAATGCATCGTTAGATTACATGTTGGGTAAAGTAGCCAATGTTCAAGTAACTGCATTTGAAGGAAGTGGTAGTAATAGCCCGGTTGTTAAAGCTGGAGTTTTAGGAGGAACTCAACCCAGAACTGCAAGATTTACTCCTGGAGAGTTTTTATCTGATCCAGAATATTCTATAGATCAAATAAAATATTACAAATCAGAAACAGAACGACAATTTGCAAATGCTACTGATGCAGAAGCAGCAAGTAAAGCCAAATCTATAAATGATCAAGCATATGTAGACACAAAAACTGTGTCTGATATAAGCAGAAGGGTAGGACCGTATATTACTGATGCAACTATCAATATTGGAGATCATTCATTTGGTTTACTAAATAAAGCTAGTATAAGCATTGTGATACCCAATCCAGATCGGGACTTAGACATAATGGAAGACATATTCTTTCGCCCCGGACGTTTTTGTAGAATTGATGTAGAACATCCAGAAAATGCGGTAATCACAAGAAACAATGATACTGGTGGATTACTAACTGAAAATGTAATACCAAATGATGAAAAATTAAAAGAACTATATCCAGGTTTATTAGAAGAAAAAATTGATAAACTTAAAAGTGAAATTCGAAGAATCAATGCATTTAGATTTGAAGGGCTAATAACTAATTTTAATTTTTCATACACTAACGATGCATCTGTAAATGCAACTATACAATTAACAGGAACAAGTAATGTATACACAGACGTTTCAATGTTTCAAAATTCAGAACAAACAAAAGAAGAAAAAGAAGCCGCACCTAAACAAGCTACTCCAGAAGGAACACCTGTAATAAACACCGAAGTAGATACATCAGCAACGTCTAGTAATTATACATCTGAATTTTATGAACAACTATATGATTTGGTAGACGAAACTATATCTGCAGATATTTTGCTTCGAGCAGCTGAAGATGATATAGTAGATATTGGCGATGTTAATGACGCAATACTAAACGAACAATCTGCTGAATTTATATTAGAATTAGACATAGAAACCACAGAACAATTACCAACAGATGTTTTAACAAAACTTATTTTATCTGATGGTAATTTTAATTCAACAGTTGTAAACGATCAGTGGATATTAAAAGGAGACCCATACCCATCTAAACCAAATGATGAGTTTGGAGATTTCCCTTCAATGTATGATTACCGATACATTTCGCTAGGTGCATTAGTACAATATGTTAATAAAAAAGTATTAAGCAAAACAAATGGAGAATCTTCTATTGCACTTCCAATTATTATGTGTAATGAACTTACAACGACAAGTAATTATTATCCATCATTAGTTTCTGCAAATCCACAAGAAATATTGTTGTTGCCAAAAAACACTACAAATCCTGGTGATATGAATTCATATGGTAAGTTATCATTTTATCAAAAAATTACTGATATTGCTAGTGAAGAATGGCCTGGAGTATATGAAACAGTAAAAAATAATGCAGGAGATGAAACAACAGTAGTATATCCTAGCAGGATACTTATTAATTTATTTACAATTAAAGGTATAATATTTGAATTAAGTAAATTTGGAAAAGCTGAATACAACGTAAAATCATTCTTGCAAAACATATCAGCAAAAATTTTTTCGGCAACAGGGGGAGCTATAGAACTAAAATTAGTATCACATCCAACGTTGCAAGACGCACTATTGTTTTGTGATGTAACAAATATAAAACCAATTCCTGATACTAAAAATGAACAAAAACCGGTTGATCCATATTCTGTTCCAATGTTTGCAAATCATCCAAATGGTTCAATTTGCCAATCATTTAACTTTAGCGCCAAAATACCAGAAAATGCTAAAAATTTAGCATATGTCCTAAATTCGTCAGATGCTATATCAGAAAGTCAAATTGCTCCATTTTTAAATTTTATGTATACTGCAGGTAGTGGAGATGTCGATAAAATTAATGCATTTGTACGTCGATATGAAAAAACATATATTAGCAAACTTGCTGCATTAGACGATGCAAAAGAAAAATTTGGAAATGAACCTACTGATGATGAGCCGAAATTACAGTTAAAAAAAGCGTTATTTGATCATTTAAAATTTCCTTCTCCAAAATTAAGCGATGCAGGACAAATGACAGCACCGGTTTTTCCATTTGAAGCTTCATTTACTATAGCAGGTTGCAATGGTTTACGCTACGGAGACGTTGTAGTTTTTAATGCTCTTCCAAAACGATATAAAACTAACACAGTTTTTAGTATTATCGGACTAACTCATCAAGTTTCCAATTCTGGAGTATGGACAACAGAAGTAAAATGTATTATGAGACCTAATATATTATGAGTAGAGATAAAACATATTATAGTGCAGATGAAATTTTCAACAATCTTTATACTACTGGTAAAGAATATATGACACAAGATGGTGTTGAATATACAGGCCAATATCATAAATATACTACTGGAGAAGTATATACATTGGCTAAATGGAATGAAGCAAAATCTAAAAAATTAATTGTTTTTGAAGAGTTTAGCAATGATAAATTTTTGTATAAAAGTCTAAAGCCTGGTAAAAATTTAAAATTTACAGCCCCCAAATCAACATATATATCGATAAATCAAAATGACATTAATATAGGATATAAAATACGTTACTTTTTACAAAAAAGAAATTCTAAAGTTATTTTAGAAATTGATACAGATCAATACAATAAATGGAAAACAAAACAAATTGACAATATATTGTATAGTGCTGTAAAAATTACGTGGAGAATTACTGGAGAAAAATCTGATAAGTTTGAAAAAGGCGTATCTATAACAGGCGTTAAAAGTAAAAATTTACGAGAAATTAAAAATGCAAATAAAAAAATGCCTGGAATTACCAAGTTATTATCTAATCCACTTCAATATTACACTGACACTGATTTCATAACTCCTACTGACATCAACGGATTGGATTCGTAAAAATTATTTACTATTATATGTTATATGATAGTGGACTATGAATTTGACGTAACTACCTGTCTCAACATAATTGCAGACAACAAGACACTCATAGTGCCTATATACACCAACCCTACTCAACATGTATGTGACCAAAAAGTCTGTGCTTTGTATATTTACTGTGAAAATGACAGTGAATACATAATTCCAATGCACCATACAGAACAAATACGGGGCTTTGCACAATATCTAAACGACTTTTTGAAACTAGATAATATATTTATCCATGACAAGAAGCGGTGGCTTCAAACCGGTGGAAACGATGCCGTATGGGATGTAAAGACTTTGTGGTGGTATACTTATTCAGAAGCATATGATGAGTCTCATTATCCTACTGCAGCCCATGATTTTTATTGGCGACGTCTCAAATCATTGCCACAAGTTAACGCAGTGATACCAATGCAACAACATTTAGCCATGTGCCAGAAGATTAGACACTATGCTTGGCCTATGTGTGTGAATGCAAAACTTACTGATTCATATAAGCAGTTCAATGAATTATATCCAAAAACGTTTGCTAGTATAGAACAAAATGGATTAGCAGTTAACAGCACTTTTCGAATGCCGGCGTTAGTGAATAACGGCAGAGTGTATTCTGTGTATAACTATCATACCACAACAGGACGGCCGAGCAATGCACACGGCGGATTCAATTATGCGGCTATGAACAAAGAAGATGGTACTAGAGCAGCATTTCAAAGCAGACACGCAAAAGGTGCTTTAATAGAAATGGACTTTGACAGTTATCATGTTAGACTGATTGCTAAACTTATTGGATATGATTTGCCGGCTACAAGTATACATGACTATTTAGGTCGCTTTTATTTTGGTGTTGAAGAATTAACACAGCAACAAAGAGAAGAAAGCAAAGCTATAACGTTTCGACTTTTATATGGAGGCATTGACAAAGAGTTTTTAACTATTCCATTCTTTGCGCAAGTAAATGATTTTGTGTTTAAACTTTGGAATTCATGGAAACGTAGTGGGTGCATACAAACTCCTATTATAAACAGAAGTATATGCAAAGATCAAGCTAATAACATGACAGCATATAAGTTGTTTAATTATTATCTACAAGCCACCGAAACAGAAGTATCTGTTAACAAACTATCACAACTACAAAAATATTTACAAGACTACGAAACATGTATAATATTGTATACATATGATTCTGTGCTATTCGATGTTCCTTTATCAGAAGCCAAAGGTTTATTGCCACAAATAAAAACTATCATGGAAAAGGGTAATTTTCCGGTGAAATGTAAAGTTGGCGATATTTATGATAAAATGAGAACCATCACGTTATGAATATAGATTCTATAATTGCAGAATGGACATACCGACTAGAAAAAGGTTATCCAGACTGCCCCGAAGATTACATTGAGTTACGCAACGTTTTACGAGAACAAACTGATTTATCCATTGAGAAGCAAGATGCCATTGTGCGCAGAGCTCAGGGACTAACTGAGGATGAAACACAAGATGTTGAACAGCCTCTAAGTGGTAATGATATTAACATTTTAATAAAAGCAATACGTGATGTTTCCGAACAGTATGCTAGATATTTAAAAATATTTAATTTGTTTGATCCTAATTCATTAGGAACTATATCCGAAGTATTGTTAGCTCAACTAATTAACAAAGCAGGCGGAGAAGCTGTACAAGTAGGCGGGAGTCAAGGATTGACAGATGTTATTATAAATAAGAAACGTATATCATTAAAAACAACAGCAGCTAGCGCCCCTATTAATTTAGGTTCCGATCTAAGGCTGTCTAATATACAAAATATAACCACTGTTTTAGCATATGCAAAAAGTTTGTTTTTTGAGGAAGCTGGGTATCGAAAATTAACAATTGCACAGTTATTGAAAGAAGTACCAGAAGATGATGAAATGAAAAGACAACATAAGATTCTAGTCGAAGCAATAGAAAATAGAATCGAAGCAATTGCTAAAAAATTATCTGGTCAAGATGAATATTTTGTATGGGCAGCAAAAAATATGTCTACAATTGGCGGTAAACAAGTTATATCAAGCATAACAATTCATGTTTTAAACTATGATGAACAAGAAGTTATCAATCAATTAAACAATGGAACATTTTTTGTATCTAATGATTATAAAGGAGTTGCGTGGGGTATCAAAGACAATACTGACAGAGGAATGGTAGGTGCTGACAAAGATGGAAAATATTTAAATATTCTACCAGCATTTGTAAAGGATACAAACCAAAAAGAACAACAAATTAAAATTGATTTAAATCTTTCTTATGTTAATTTAGAAGAATTAAGTCCTCAACAATTAGTTTCTGATTCTTTTCTTAAAGTATTAGAAACAATTTCAAAACAGTTATTCGGAGAATCTATTCCAGGACAAGCAACAGACGGAGAAAATGATAATTTAAGTGGACAGGAAGGCTAACAAGTGAAAACACAACTACTATGCACATTTGCACATCAATCAGATTTAAACATTGTAACTGATTACATACAACAAAGTTACACTATACCAGAACAACGAA
>Ga0208669_1000419_pt1 | contig 17112 bp, 17 predicted proteins | sample 21_taG_FD_184095 | JGI IMG/M metagenome (GOLD analysis project Ga0208669, IMG submission 184095) | Marine viral communities from the Subarctic Pacific Ocean - 21_ETSP_OMZ_AT15319 metaG (SPAdes) (version 2) | ecosystem: Environmental > Aquatic > Marine > Oceanic | place: Pacific Ocean | collected...
TATCATTTCTTTTAATACTAACATCAGTAGTATCTTCTGCAGTATCTAATGCAACTCTACCAATAAAAAAAGATTTACCCAATGCTGCTTTCTTAATTGGTCTGGGTACTAAAACTTCACCATTTATATATCTTGGTTTTGTCATTACTCTAATATTAACTTCTTTATAGATAAAGATCCATCGATATTTTTTTCGAGCTCTGCCATCGACTTGATGCAAGTATAATTTATGTTGTTATTTTTATTAGTTCTCATTGCGACACGTTTGCCCTTTAAACATTGAGACATCGATTCTTGTATTCTGTGTTCCTTGATCTCTCCGTTGACAATCATAAGAAGGGCAATAATTAACTCTGTCATAATATTTTACCTTTGTTTTCACCTTGCTTGATAACATATTTTTGTGTACCATGCTTGCCAGTTTCTACTTCTTTTTTTAAATTTTTTGATAGACTCATAGCTTTATTTTCTTTGTTTATCTGTGCGATATGATCTAATACTTTTCTATTAATGCGTCCCGTTGCCATTTGCTCTTACCTTATCTTTTAATTCTTCTACATCTTCTAAAAGTTTTTCAGTTTGTTTTTGTATAAACTGTATGTTTACTTTGTTGTGCATCATGTCCTCAATCCGTGTTTCTATCTGCTCGACACTTTTATAAAGATCTTCCAATAAAAAATGTTGCTCCTGATCAGTAGGGACTTGTTCACTTTTCTTTAATAAATCATTTTCAAACAGCTCACGTGATGTCTCTAACGATACCAACCTCGCCGTTAGTTCTGTGTATGCAAATACACCCATAGCAACTAAAATTATTAGGGAGGCTACGGTCTTCATCGGCATCTGTACTCTTGCCTCTTCTCCGATGTTTAATGGTTTATTTGCCATTTTTCTTTTTTTTACCACACTTGCAACGTGGTGCAAATAATCTATCTACCCATGCCATAACGTCATCAAGTGTTGAAAAACATTTATATATAAATTTATCAATCATGTTTTGGTTTTGGTAGAGGTATTATATAGTCTTTTGTATCAACTTTCAATGGCGCTTGCCAAGCAGGTTTTACAAAAAAAGCCAGTAAACAAAACAAAATTATCAACACCGCTGTAAATGTGTAGTTCATTGCGGTCTCGTTTCATATTATATAACTATAGCTATAATTAAAATAACAATAGCAACAGCTATTGCTTTTTTATGTTCTGCCACAAAATGTGGTATATGTTCTTTTAAGTTCATTTTAATTTTCCCCCTTAATGTATATCACCCCAATTTTTACCCTTCTCGTAGTCTACCTTGTTAGGTATCTCCAAGTCAACTGCAGATTCCATTATTTCTACAATCTTTTTAGCATGTTTATCATCTTTAACAGAAATATCAAGTTCGTCATGTATCTGTATATGTGCTACAATCCCTTCTTTATACAACTCTAACATAGATTTTTTTGTCATGTCAGCTGCACTACCTTGTATTAATTTATTTAATGCTTTGTAAGTATAAGCACGCTTGATGCCTGGTCCATGTTCCTGGACAGCTTGATCAAAGGGTAATGCTTTATGCATACCAAAAGTATTAGGTTCCCATAAATGGAAACGACAAAGCCTACCTAGTAAAGTTCTTATCTGTCCACGTTGCTGAGCTCTGTTAGATACAGATCTTGTCAAACTTTTTACAAAGGGTACTCTCTCGTGATAGATAGAAAATAATTCTTCTGCCTTATCTTTTGATACACCAAGTTCTGCTTGTAGTTTAGCCTTACCCATACCATAGAACAATCCTAAGTTAATTGTTTTAGCTTGGTCTCTTGGTATCTCAGCCATTTCTGCAACGATTGTATGAAAGTCTGCATTACCATCTTCGTAAGCATCCTTAACATTAAATACGCTGGCGTCTTGATCAAGGGATGCATAGTGCACTACGAGTCTTGGTTCTTGTTGACTGTAGTCAAAGCATCCCCACTCGCAACCAGACTCGGGAATAAAGAGGGATCGGATCAATGGTCCTAAGTCTTTGTTGCGTGCAGGAATTTGTTGTAGGTTAGGATTAGAATAACTAAATCTACCAGTTACTGTCCCACCAGTATCTGATCTAATTTGATTTATATCTGCATGAATCCTACCATTATGTTCATGTTTAATAATTGTATCTATAAATGTTGTGTGTGCCTTGTTTATTTCTCTAGCTTTTGCTATACACTGTACTAAAGGATGACTATGAGAAGAGAGAAAGTTTTTAGTAAATGAAGGCGCTTGGGTCTTTACCGTTCGTTCGTAGTCTAATTTTAGTTTATCAAAAACTTTGGCAATCGATCGTGCTGCCCATATTTGAGGTTCTATCCCTGTTTCTAATTCTACTTTTTGGAGTAATTTTTCTTCTTCTGATGCTAGCTGTTGCTTCAGTGTATGAGCTTTTTGAACGTCCACTCTCACCCCAAGAAATTTCATGTCAACCAGACAAGGAAACAGATCTGTCTCGAGTTCAAAAATAGATCCCAGGTCCTGGTCCGTTAGTTCTTTTTGCATAACCTTCCATAAATTTAATGTTAGTTCTGCATCACGTTCAGCATAGTTACCTACATACATTGCAGGTAGTTTCCACATATCAGCTTTAGGATCTACTCCCCATTCTTTTGCTGCTTCATTTAATTCAGATTCATTTTTACCCTGGCCACAGTAATCCCAACCTAAACTATTAAGATCAAATCTAAATCTATTTTCATTTACTAATGACGCTGCAATCATTGTGTCAACAATCTGTCCGTTAATTTTTATTCCCATCGATCTAATCCAACACACATCATACATTGCATTGTGAAATACTTTTATTGCATCTGACTTACAAACATCTGTAAACCATTGAATTACTTTATTTTTTTCTAGGTTACCACCACCTTCGTGATCAAATGGAAAGTATCCTGAGTAGCCATCAGTAGCTACTGCTATGCCTACAACTTTACCACGACCAACAATAGCACCAGATCCCATTGTTTTTAAATCTGGATCACATGTTTCTAAGTCAATTGCAATTACATCTGCTTGTCTAAGATCTGGAAATTCTTCTGGCTTAGACCATTCTGTTTGTGCTTTAAATACCAATGGTTTCATTACTTGTCCTCCTTTAGATTTTTAAGTTTGTAATCATAACTACCTTTTTCATGTTCATCGGTAATCCATTTAGCAGAATTTTCTACAGAATATACTTTGCTACTTACTAATCTATTAATTAAATTTTTAGATGGATCAACACCCATAGATGCATCAAACATTTTAAGTCTATTGTTAGGCTGTATAGCAAAATTACCGTCTTCTAATTCAAGAACATGACCACATTTATGTTGGTCTGGTTTTTCTGCATAGCCAAAATTTAATTCATTAAAGTCTCCTGCACACCAATCAATTGTAAATAAATATTTACCTTTTCTTTTTACTCTTCTCCTTGATGTATATTGCATTGTAGCGCCAGCTAATTCATAAAAAGTTGTAACACTTACATTATAACTAAAACTGTCCCACATAACTAATTCATCAAGGGGTAGTTCTTTTACTCCAGGTTTTGTACAGAAAGCTGATATGGGTGCTCGCCACCATAGTCCACCATCTTCCATTAAGAAATGAAACATAGGCACTCTGTTCGGTATAGAACTAAAACCAAATACTCCTACTTCAAAATATTTATCGTGTGAATCTTTTTGATCTCTTAAGTAATTTCCTCTTACGCAGCATTCTATTACTGGTATGTTTGCATTTAAGTACGCCATTATATTTTAAACTCCTTTGATTTATTGTTTGCTTTTATTAAATATAAATTTTTTGCAGATCTAGTTACACCCACATACCAAACTCTGTATTCTTCATCTTGTTTTTCTAAAGATTTTTTAGCACCTGCCATAGTGTTTGTTGTTTGATTTAAAAATAAAACAACATTAGTTGCTTCTCCTCCTTTAGCTCCGTGTATTGTAGACACTCTGATTCTAGGTTCTTGAGATAAGTCTTCACCATTATTGATCATAGCCTCCATATAGTCTATTTGAGTTGGAGACACTTTAGTAAAAGCTTTTTGCCACGGTAAAGTAATATCTACTTCCGACATTCTTTCTTCTACTCTTTGTCTTTGTATGTCTGGAATTTCTTTTTCTTCTCTCATTTGATTCCAATATCCTATGTCTTCATACAAAGATTTACCAATACTATTTCCTTGTGCTGTTTGAAAAAACAAACCGTGTCTTTTAAGTATAGGTAATATTGGTTTTAATAATGAATTAGTTCTAGTTAATATTAACCAGTCACCTTTTTCCATATCTGTAATAAGATCTGTAAGTTTAAATCTTTCAACTATCTCTCCTCGTTCTTCTTTAGGTAAATAATCTTTTTGTATTCTATTTATTCCAACCCTAGATATGACATCTAAAGCTTTAGTTTGAATATCAATTGGGACTCTTCTTGATTTAGTTAAAGGTATTTCTTGACCAGGCCATGCAATAAAAGAATTTACATCTGCACCAGCCCATCCAAAGATTGCTTGGTCATCATCTCCTGCAATCCATACATCTGGATTGTCGTTGTCTTTAATTAATTTTTTTAACATAGCCCATTGAATTAAAGATAAGTCTTGCGCTTCGTCTACAAAAATAACTTTTAGTTCTGGACAAGTTCCTTTTATTAAAAAACTTTCTACCATGTCGTTAAAGTCTATAAGACCATAAGTTTTTTTATAGTTAGTTATTTCTTTTGATATTGCATTTAATTTATATCCATCAATTCTAGTTAGGTGTTCATTAAGATTAAACTGTTCTTCTGGTGTAATTTGTTTTACCTTAGCTAAATTAATTAAACCTAAGTATTCACTGTCAGAAGAAAATATTCCATTCCATTGATTGGTTTCATGTTTTGCATATGTAATTTGAATACCACAAGTCTCACCTATTTTTTTATAGTGTTCTTCTTGCATTACATTTTCTTCTTTTAAACCTAATTGTTTAAATGCACACGAATGAAGCGTTTGAAAGTATGGCAAGTCTTTTTTGCTTAGTCCAACATTGTCTGCTAAGAATCTATCCCTAGCTTCATTAGCTGCTTTTCTAGTAAAAGCAAAGTAACCTATATTTTTTAAAGACATTCCTTGGTCTATATATTTTTGTACTGTACTTAATAGTTTTCTAGTTTTCCCAGTGCCTGGAGGACCAATAACTTTATACTGCGCCATTAATAATTACTCTCTTTTCTCTCCACTGGTTGATATTCTATCTGATCCATGTGAAGTTGTGGAAGTCGACAGACTTTTATTGTTTTACCATCTACATTTAATGAATGATTAAATTCTACCTTACAATCTTTTTCTAGTTGTCTTGCAATTCTTTCTTCTGGAATTTTCCAACCACTACCTAGATGCTGGATGAAAGATGTAAATTTAAAGTAATGATTTCCGTCATTAGTATAACACGCACCATTTTTTATCTGTCCTCTTTGTTTAGCTTGTGGACCATTGATACAATACTGATAGAGCTCATCGTGTAATCTGTCTGCAATCTGTGTACCTTTTGGTGGGTAAATAGTTTCACAACCATTTCTCCATTCGTTTAATTTTGCTCTATAGTCTTTTGGTTTTAATGGTTCAAAGTAAACTCCTGTCTGTTCCCAAATTAAATTTAAAACTTCTTTCTGTGTTGTCATTAATTTTGTATTAGCTACAATAACTTCTACCTTGTCATCACTAGGCATAACTACCTGGAATCTATATTCTGGTTCTACATATTTTATTATTTGAAAATCTGTTATGTCTGGAAAGACTGAGATTCCATCTGATGAAACACCAAATGGTCTAGAATAACATACACCACGCATACACTTATCTTTAATAGGTTCTTCATAACAAGTATGTCCCGCTGTATCTTTTCTCCATGCAGCTATCTTAGAATCTAATTTTGTTTTGTCCCAAGGATCTTCTAAATAATTATAGTTTGCTTTAGATACTTGATCTGGCCATTTGTCTTTGTATTTCTTTTTAGCAAAGACCATGTAGTTATACATAAATCTGTCTCTACCATCATCTAGTTTTGTTTTAGAACACAAAGCTAAACAAGGTGGACCATCATCAAATTCTGGATCAGCACCTTTTAAAATATTTGCATGTGTTTCTTCTACTAATTTTTCTAAATCTTGTTTACTGATTCTAGACGCCTCTGCTACTTTTATAAAAGAAGCTAAGTCTAGTTTAGAATTGTTTTTATCTAATGCGTATCTAACTGATTGACCATTGTTGTAGTAAGGTAAGTTAATAAAGTTCCCTGGTTTTGTGTCTCCTTTTTCGTCTTCCTTTAATTCTTTCTGTTTAGGAAAAATTTCTGTGGTAGGTTTCAAACCTAGTGGTAGCAGAAACGCTTTTAATCCATCTATTAGATCAATAGCTTTGATAGGTTCTTTTAAAAAAATATAACAATGTAGTCCTCCACTCTTAGATAGTATTGGAATAAGTGGTAATTTGTATTGTTGAAATAGTGATAAGTATTTTTCAATTTTAAATTGACCATAATCTGGTGGATCAATATCTATACAACCAAACTGTGCAGTTTTATTTAATGTACAGGGTTGTACACCTATAGATATTTTTCCTTGTAAATGATCTTTGTAATCGTTGATAGATAAGGGTCTACCAGCCCATTCGTAATTCGGTTTTATTTTGTTTTTATCTGCATCAACAGAAGTCCTAGACATATCAGCAATGCCAAAGTCTCCTCTATAACCAGTAAACAGCTTTATAAATTCGTCAACCATAATGATCCCGGGCGGGGCAGATCCACTCTCGCTTTTCTGCCCCTATCCTCGTTAGAGGAATCTAGTAATTAGATTCTTCTTTGTTAGTTTCAACAGAAGTTGCAGCTACATTACTTTTATGTAAAGCAGTATTGAATTCTTTAGCCATGCTATAGATTTCTGCATTGTCGACTGGTTTAACTAAAGAGACCGTCATTCCGTGCCAAGTAAAATTACCTTGGTTTTCGACAGATCTAATTTGATAAACTCTAGAAAACGCTGGAGCTGGTATAGACTTACCTGTTGTTTTAGATACAATTGCTTCATTATCCATTAATGAATTCCAACCTCTACTAGTTTTTAACTGAGTAGTTTTCAAAGGCATCAATGCCTTCTCTGGTTTGTCTCCAAGAATAATAACAAAATGATTTGCAGTTTTGATAATTTCATTACCATTTGCTAGCACATCTTTTGTACCTTGTTTAGTTGTCTGAGCCATAACCTCAGGACCTCTATCAGGATGTATTGGTCTACCTTCGCTCTTATCAAAGGGTGCCCATTCTGGATATGTCATCTTGTAGAAACAAGGTATTACATGAATACCTTTCTCTCCACTATACAGTTTCTTAGTAACTGTATTATAAAACATCCCAGCTTCTGCACCTTCAACATATTTTGCATGTTTCTTTTTAGTTTCATAAGAACCACTTTGCAGCAGTTTTAGAAACGGTAAAGCTAAGTCGTCTTTCTCTATATTTTCTAGACCCCTTCCAGAGTCTGCTTCAAAATCTAGAGTCGCTATTGCACCTTCTTTTTTGACTGTTAAGTCGCTTGTTTCTTGTGTCATGTTATTTGTTCCTTGTTATTTTTGTTTTGTTTCCCTTAAACAGGTTAAAATGTTCAGAAGGCAAGTCTTGATTGCTCTCCACTCGCTCTCTGTACAGTGCTTTGAGAGTCATAGGTTCAACTTTCATTTTTTGTGAAGGTTGATAACCGTTCTTCTCAGCAAGGCTAGCATAATCGTTAGCCTTGTTATCTTCGCCACGACCAAAGGAAACAGTGATCTCATTCTTAATAAGATCACCCAGGTCATTATCTCGAAGCCATTTGTAAGCGCCTTCTCTGTTTGCTACAGGTATGCTTGCGCCATAAATCTCTTTTACTTCTATGGCTGAACCATCTTGAAGTTTAAGAGTTTTTAATTTCATCTGTTCCATTATCTCTGGAATTACTTCCTCAGATATTTTATCAGCTGCTTCTTTTTTTCTCTTTAGATTCTCTTCCATAATTTTTACTTCGTCTTCTAAAGATTGCAACTGAATAACATAAGTAGATAAACTATTTACATTATCTATTTCGTTTACTTGTTGAGGGGAATCTGCCTCAAACTGTTGTGTTAGGTCTTCATTACTCATCTATTTCTCCTTTCTCGTAGAGATTAAAATCAAGAGGATAATACATTTGTTCTTGTCTATCCCATTTTAAACTTTTAGCTTTTCCATTATTTACTTTTGCAATAATAGCTCCAACCATAAAAATTATTTGTGGATCTCCTGACAATAATAAATAATCATTATCATTAAAATCTTTTAATAATCTTTCAAGTTTAAATTTAATAGGACCAGGACTCATAACAACCTGACTATCTTCTCTTAATAGAACTTTTAATTTACCATATTTCTGAGCACCAATTATGTTAAATTTAGGACGCCCTGCTCGGGTTCCTGGTACTTCTTGTAATACATAAACTATAGGTTCTTGGTTATTTTCTTTCATGCTTGACTTTCTAGTTTATTTTTAATATGTTGTCAACCAGAAAGAAGAATTAATTATGGACTATAAATTTAAAACAAAACCTTATGCACACCAATTAACTGCATTGGAAAAATCGTGGAATAAAAAAGTATTTGCATACTTTATGGAAATGGGAACCGGTAAAACAAAAGTTGCAATAGATAATATTGCTATGCTTTATGACAAAGGTAAAATTAATGGAGCTCTTATTATTGCTCCTAAAGGTGTATACAAAAACTGGTACTCACAAGAAATTCCTACACACTTACCAGATCACATAGATCACAAATCAGTTTTATGGCAGGCAACTATTAATCAAAAACAACAAAAGTTATTAGATACTTTGTTTGAACCTGGTGAAGATTTACATATATTATGTATGAATGTAGAAGCATTCTCTACTAAAAAAGGTATGGACTTTGCTGCTAAGTTTTTAAACTGCCACAACACTTATATGGCTATTGATGAGTCTACGACTATCAAAAACCCTAGTGCTAAACGTACAAAAAATATAGTAGGTATTGGTAAATACGCTAAGTACAGACGTATCTTAACTGGTTCTCCAGTTACTAAATCACCATTAGATTTGTATAAACAATGTGAATTTTTAGATGAATTTTTATTAGATCACTCTTCTTATTATACCTTCAGGACCAGGTACGCTATAATGCGTAAAGCACATTTTAACGGAAGATCTGTAGAAATAGTAGTAGGTTACAAAAACCTTGGTGAGCTGTCCGAAAAATTAAAAAACTTTTCATATCGTGTATTAAAAGATGATTGTTTAGATCTACCTAAAAAAACATTTATGAAACGTATTATTACACTGACTCCAGAACAAGATAAAGTCTATCAACAAATGAAGAAAATGGCATTAGCTTTAATGAATGGTAAGATGATCACAACTGCCAGTGCCTTGACTCAGTTAATGAGACTACATCAAATAACTTGTGGCCACTTTAAAGCTGACGATGGCTCGGTCCAGGAAATAAAAAATAATAGACTGTCAGAACTTTTAGAAGTGTTACAAGAAGTGCACGGTAAAGTTGTAATATGGGCACATTATCAGTACGACATAGAAACAATAGTAAAACATATTAAAAAACAATATGGGGATAACTCTGTTGTAACTTATTATGGTAAGACTCCTAACGAAGAAAGACAGGATAACATTGCTAAATTTCAAGATAATGAAAGTGACGTTAGATTTTTAGTTGGTACACCACAAACAGGAGGTTATGGTATTACTTTAACTGCAGCTAGTACTATGGTTTATTATTCTAATGGTTATGATCTTGAGAAAAGAACACAATCAGAAGCTAGAATAGATCGTATTGGTCAAACTAAACCTATGACATATATTGATTTGATTGCTGAAGATACTGTTGATGAAAGAATTGTTAAAGCTTTAGTTAAGAAAATAAATATAGCGTCTGAAGTAATGGGTGAAGAACTTAAGGATTGGTTATAAGAATTTATAGGATATACATTTGGAGGCGCTGTAATTTTTATTCTACGACTTTGCCACCTGACCACTTCATATCTGGAAGACCTTCAATGTATTTCTTTCCGTCAAAAGTAAGAACTTGTTTTCTATTTGATCCCGATTCGTGATAACTTATGTGAACCCATCCCCCTGCAGGATCGTCTTTGTCGTAGTACTCCATGATCAATTGATCAAAATCTACGTTATTTTGTAGCCAGTAAGCTGTCTTAATGTTAGGCACGCCAAATATTTCTAGGTCAACCGCCTGGCCCTTGGCATGCTGTGACGTTTTTTTGCTGCCTATAGCCTCACAGAGCGCCTCTGAGCGGTATCCACTGGTAATCGTAACAGGTTTGTCTGCCCATGCACGTAACGGTTCTAAGACCTCATAACACAGATCTCCAAGGCTTTTAATCTCCCCTGATCCTGGTGTGTTATCTATACCCTTACGTTGAGCAGTCATCGAATTGGTCATCTCTCTTAAAGTAAAATGTTTACTAAGCTGCATAATTTTTTTATTTTGTGATTAGTTGAAATATAACATAGATCAAACCGCTGATCAATGCACCAGAAGTAATTAGTAATATACTTTCTATTCTTTGTATTTGTGCTTCAATAGAATGTATTTTATCGTGTGTTTGTTTCTGCATAATACGACATAACTTTTCATGAGATTCTATTCTCTGCAATGCGTCATCTTTTTTTGCCATTATACCGTCCTATTCCTTTGTCCTACCTTAATAGCTTTTTCAGTGTCAGATAATAATGCATCCTCTATTCGTGTCAAGCCTGTTGCTGCATTGACATTATTGTTAACGGACGCTGTTTTAATTGTTTCCGCAGACACTGGAGCCGTGTCGCTTGGTACGTTAGGCTTGACTAAAGATGCTTGATCGTCAGGTTTAGCATTAAAAGGTCTAACAGTATTTTCTGGAGTTGGTTTTTCTCCAATAAAATTTTGTCCAATAAAACGATTACGTTCTAATTTTTTTAAAAGTCTATCTCTTTTTATTTGGTTTCTGTATTTTTTTAATTTAAATTTTGTTGGAACATTTAAAGCATCTTCTTGATCATCAATATTAATACCTAGTTTTAATGTATCCCATTTATCATAAATATTTTCTAATTTTTCTTCATTAATAAAATCTTCAATTGTGTAGTCTGTACCTAATTGTCTATTAATTTCAGCGATCCTTTGTTGAAAAGGTCCTCTTTCTTCTTCTTTCATATTTTTAGTATAGGTACTTAAATTAGGTATCTTACTAGGTATATAATAACCATCCATTAAAGAATCGGTGTCTGATTTACTATAACCTCGTCTATCTTCTAAAATTGTTCTAATCTCATCATCGTCATAAAATAAACGCATTACTTCTATATCTTTGTAAGTTTCACTCCAAACACGATAAAGATTTTTTTGTAAATTATCATATAAATCACTTACGTGTGTAGCATTACCTGGGTATCCATTTTTAATTTCAATGGCATCATTTAATAACTTACCTCCATCTAATGCTGGTCCTCTAAATCTATTTTTAGCATTAGATAATTCTCTTGCTCTTTTTACAACTTGATATCTAAAATTTTTAATAGGATCTATTTTTGTAATACCTAAACCCGTTATAGTTTTAATTACTTCTGTTTCAGGGTCATATGCAACTGCGGATCTAGAAACCTGTCCTTGCATAGATTTTACTATTTTTTCTATATTCTGTAAAGTAGTTGGAAGAGTTTTATCATATATGTATTTTAATGTTTTAGCATAAGCATTATCTCTATCATTAACATAATCTACAATAACCATTCCATTTTTATCAACTGCTTTATTTACACTTCCGTCTGGTAATGTTTGTCTAGTGCTTCCAGGAATAATTGAAGGTAAAAAAGGTTTTGCTGTTTCCCACCAAATTGCGTCTGAAACAAAAGGTTGAATACCAGCTAAAGTAGATTTAACAAAAGCATTATACCATACATCAAATGCACTTTGATCAGTTGTACCTCCTGCTTGAATCATTTCCCACGCTTGTCTAAAAGGTTTTGACACATCATCGTAGGGCATCATAGCACTAAAATCTATTGCCATAATTGTTTTTTTTTCTTTATCATAAGATACAGGTATCATTGTGCTATATTTTTGATATTCAGGAGCAAATCTTTCTTTCCATTTTTCAATTAATTCTCCTGGAACTCCCGACATTTTTAAAGCTGTGTCATATACAACTGGTCCCATAGTTCCTGTAGTTACAGTAAACCCAGCTAATCTTCTAGCTCCCATCTGTCTTATGTAAGGGTTAGATGATTTTAATTCTTTAGTTCCTCTAGTTAATATTTGAAAAGAATTTCTCCACATCTCAGATGTAAATCCAACAAAATTTCCCATAATAGGAATTTTTCTAATGTTTCCTACAACTCTTGGAACCATAGAATAGTTTGGATAAACATTTCTAACTTGTATACCTGCTATTTCTTTTATAGCGTCTTCTAAAGTTTTTAAATTTCTTCCGTTTGTTCCCGCTGTAGAACTTCCAGCTTTATATGGATTCCATTCATAACCTTCTATTTCTCTAAAATATTTTTTAACATCATCTAAGTTTTTTAAAGCAGGTTTTAATTGGGATTTTGTAAATTGATAACCAAATAGTTTCCAAATATTATCTCCCATTTGATATGCTTCAATAGATTTTTGTACAACTTTTCCAGCTAATCCTTTGTTAGTAAGCATCCATTCAAAAATTTGATCAGATGTTTTACCTAAATTTTCATAACCTCTTAATCCAGATTCTGCAATTGAACCTGCTTTACCTGTTAAGTTTTGAGCTGATTTTTTTCTAAGAAAAGCAGTGCTTGTACCCATTAGTTCTGGAATTACTTTTTCTAATTCAGTAGCAATTGTAGAAGAATCTAAAGCTCCAGCTTCTAACCCTTCCTCTAAAAGATCTCTTAATTTTTTAGGGTCTTTTGTTTTTCCAATTAATTCTTTAAATAACATTTCAAAATTATCTGCTACAGATGCTCCTGCACCCATGTGGCCATTTGCTAATGCAAAAGAAGCTGCTGTAGTTATATTTCTCATTTGAGTCATTACAGATAAAACAGTTTTGTTAACTTGAACTCCTGCCTTAATTGCTAAAGCACTTTTGTAAAAAGGAATTTTTAATAACAAATCAGCTAATACACTATCATCACTAATTGCTTTTGCCATTGAAGGTATAGCAAACATATCACTACCATCTGCGTTTTTAAACACTCCTTCTAAATCTACATTGTATGCTTTTTTAACAGTAATAGGTATTACTCCTTGACCAACAAAATCAGCAGAAATATCACCTGCTCTTTTTCTTTCTATTAACCAGTTGGCATATTCTTCTGCATCCTTAAATATCCATTTACCTGTTCCTGTTGCTTCTAAACCTATTCTTGCCATATCTTTATAAGCTTTAAAAGAATGAATTGTATGTGCTTGTTCCATTACAGTATTAACAATTATATTTTTAGGGTCATCAACTCTACCCATTAATTGAGCAATAGCTTCAGGTACATTAACTTTAGCTTTTAAAATTCCTTCACCTACACGAATTTTTTGAGATTCCTTAGCTATATCTTGTAATCGTTGCATAGCAGTACTACCTTCACTTCTTCCTATAGTTAAAATATCTTCTACTTTTCTTATTGCTTTTAATCTTAGTTCTGATTTAGTTAATTTAGCATTTGTAGGTTTTAATAAATTTTCAAAATAACTTATGGCATCTTCGTATATTTCTTTAGGTGGATTCCATTTAGAATTTTTAAATATTTCATAACTTGTATGTAAATATTTACCCATATTAGCTATTAAAGTATCTTTAAGATCTATTGCGTCATCTTTTAATAAAGGTTTTAATTCTATAGTTTGATCATCAATTAATTTTCTTATCAATTTAGTATTAAGTCTTAATGATATAGGTAAAGAATCTAATTTTTTGTTGCCTCTTAAAACTTCTAGTACATCATCCCACATTCTCATAGCAGCGTTAGAAGTTCTTGAAGTAAATAAAGCATCCGTAAAGCCCGTTCCTACTAATTTGTAAATACCCCTATCTATATTTTTCATAAATAAATCTACTGATTTTCTTGCTTTTCTCATTGCGTTTTCTTGTTGTCTTTTTAAGTTTCCTGTTTGTTTATTAAATACAAAATCAGATTTAAATCTTGCATAAGTAAAATCTAATATTCCTTTAACAAATTCTTTTGTAGATCCAGCTCTTGCTACATTACTAAATTTCCACATTTCAAATTTAGGTACACCAATTGTTTTATCTAATGTTTTATTTACTCCTTTTTTAACTAATCTTAACAAACCAGGTAAAGAAGTAAGGTCTGTGGCTAATTCGCTTTTTCCTATAAATTTTTGTAAAGCATTTAAATCTTTTGCTTTCCAAATGTATTCAGGCATTTTAATTTTTTTACCGTCCTTGCTTACATATTTACTCAAAGGAAAATTTTTTCTTGATCTTGACCAAGGGTTAGCAATTGCTAAAGGTTGTTTAGCAAATTCATAGGTAAGTAATTTTGAAGGCACTGTTAACAAAGCAGGTTCTGCTACATACTTCATACCAAAACCTAAAGTTTTAGCCGCTACTTTTAAACTAGGACCAACTAAAGTTATTCCTCCAAACAAAGCAGTGCCTTCTGCTCCAAATATTAATTTATTTTTTAAAACAGCCGCTGCTCTTTCTTTACCAGTTAAACCTTCTAAAGATATAGTTTTACTATTTGCTAAAGTTCTTTTTAGCAAATTTCCATTCTTGCTTCCAAAAATATCTCCTAATGTTTTATTAGATTGATTGGATACAACTGTGTCTCCAATAGCAGCAGGTAACACCCAGTAACCACCAAATTTTGCAAGACTCGTAGATCCTTGCGTATACTTATTTATTTTTGCATATTTATCTACAGCGTTTGCAATTGTTGCTCCAGCTATAGTAACTTTACCTGCTCTTTTTAATAAACCTGTTACAATTTTTTTAGCAACACCAAACCCTAATCCATATTGAGTTAATACTGCTACTGCTTTAGAAATTCCTCCACTTCCTTCTCCATATAATTCTTCTAAATCTAAAGCAGGAAAAGCTTTTTCTAAATTTCTTAAAGAGTTTTCTGTAAGACCACTTAAATCTAAACCTACAGCAGCTAGTTCTGCTCCTCCTTGATATGCATTATATATACCTACACCAAAACCAACAAACGGTTGAACTAATTTATTAGTGGTAATTTTTCTTGCAGCTAATTTACCAGCTTCTTCTTTACCTCGATAGGTAAAATCATACATTCCTTTACCTAAATAAAGAAAATCTTGGTATTTTTTAAAATCTTCTGGGTGAGAATTAGCTTTTATATATGAAAGATTTTTAGTATTAGAAAATAAAGTAGACTCTCCTGTCTCACTTATTTCTTTTAAGTACTGTTTAACAACTCTACTATCTTGATTAAAAATAGAAAATAATCTTTCTACATCTCCTCTGTTATTTAAAGTCCTTAATATTTTTTTATCAGATTTATCTAATACAGGTTTTTCTCTAGCTTTTTCGTTTTTCTTTTTATTGGTTTTATAATTTTTATTTATTGAAAGAAGACTTCTTTCAATAAAATTTCTTTCTTCTTTAGGTTTATCTATAATACTTTTTAAATAATCACCAGCTGGAACCTCTAAATTGTAATCGCTATATGGTCCTGTCTCTTCTACAACTTTTTTTTCTGTTATTTTTTCTGTAGAATTAGATTCTTCTGTACTATAAACTTTTAATAATTTTTCGGTAATACTGTCCACGGTTTCTCCTAGACGGCTGCTGCAGGTAATACCAATTCAACTCCGTACTTATTGTTAAAATCTATAACACCTTCTTGATCTTCAATAGCTGCAAAGTCTTCAAACGCTTTGACATTGTAAGAAATTAATTGAACTACCTCATCAGTAATTTCTTGAGGAAGTTTTGCTCTTAATAATTTATAGGTTTCAGCAGGGTCTGCGTCTATCCCTAAAGCATCAGTGTCACTTGATTGCATAGTTTCTGTTTCTGTCATTTCCATATTAGGAGTATCTATAGTTTCTGATACACTCATACCAGCTTGCATAGGTTGTGCACCCTCCATACCAGTACCCATGTTATAACCTACCCTACCACCTTCTGCTTTATATTCTTCTGGAAGTGGGGCACCAAACATACCACCAGTTAATTTGTAGATATGGTCTTCTCTTAATGCTGTAATTCCATCCATTCCAAATTCTTTAAACAATTTAGCATTATCTAAAGGAAAAGATTGTTCTGCTGCTATAACCGCATCAGCGTAAGAAAAGTATTTTCCTTTACTTGCAATAGTTTTTAAATCTTCAATTTTTCTTAATACGTCTTGAGGAATTGCTGAAGGGTCCCCTTGAGGAAATTTATCAGATTTTGTTTTGTTTAATGCTTCTCTATATAATTTATCTGCTTCTTGAAAATATCTATTCTGTGCGTCTATTTCTAATTCTCTTATACCTAGTTTTGTAATTTCTTTGTCTGCTTCAAATTTTTCATCAGCTATAATTTTTGCTTCTCTAGATTCTAGATTTGTTAATTTAGCAAGATCTTGTTGATCTTTTCTGTCTTTTCTTAATTTTGTAATATCTGTGGCTTGTTCATAACCTATTTCACCACTTGTTTTTGCTGTGCCATCGTCTTTGTAAGGAGAAGCGTATGCACCAAAAGATGAAATAACATCTCTAATATTTTGTCCTTCTGGAGTTTTAAAAATTTCTTCTCTTTCCGTGTTTATAATTTCTCTAGTGTCACCAGCATATCCACCAGGACCATCTACTAATCCTCTCTTAGGTGTATCTAAACCAGACGTGATACCTGTTCCTTGCGCCGAGTAGCTTCTGCCACCCATCTTGAACATTGGTCTTTTTAAAATTCTATTATACATTTTGGTTTTGTTGGTTACCTTGGTTCATCATATTTCCACCTAGTGTCGTATACATATTAGCAAAGCCACCAATACCCGTTAGTATTGGATTTGGTGTAAATTTCTGTGAAGGTGAACCAGGCATTGCACCAGATACAGTACCG
>Ga0208669_1000421_pt1 | contig 17062 bp, 25 predicted proteins | sample 21_taG_FD_184095 | JGI IMG/M metagenome (GOLD analysis project Ga0208669, IMG submission 184095) | Marine viral communities from the Subarctic Pacific Ocean - 21_ETSP_OMZ_AT15319 metaG (SPAdes) (version 2) | ecosystem: Environmental > Aquatic > Marine > Oceanic | place: Pacific Ocean | collected...
TATACGTAATATAAACTTTTCTTGTTTAGGGGGTATACCCCCTAAACAATTTTCATTTACAACATGTCCTTTTTATATACATAGCAGCACAACCTAAAGATTTTCTTAAGGTTAATTTAAGTGAGTGGCTGACTTAAGATAGGTCTTTAGTTTGTCTTAAGGTTGTCTTAAGGATTTAGAGTTAGTGAATCTTAAGGTTATCTTTAGTTGAATCTATTACGCTTTGTGTTATAATGATTATAAGATAATCATTTAAAGGGAGTGAATAATGGAAATGATAATACTTGCTACGTTTGTCTTAATCTTATTTTTTATCCAAAATCCGGAGGTTCTTTTAGTTGGGACGGTCACTTATCTAACTATGTATATAAGCTTTTGGTTTTTACCAGCATTTATTTTGCTCTGCTTCTTAATAGGTTTCTTTATTAATCGCCTAGATAATAAAGGAGGTAAATAATGTTCTCAATAAAAACAGAACAACAGTACCTTAATGCGCAAAGAATGGTGAGAGATGAATTAAGTCAAACTATTAGCAGTATTATATATTGGAGAAAAAAGCTCCAAAAGGATAGATTTATCTGCAAAGGGGAAAAAAGGGACGCTATAAAGGCCCTAATAAGCCTTAGAGTGAGATTCAAAGAAGAAGTCTATGAAATACGTCGCTTTAATAATTCGTGGTTAGATAGAAAGACCATAGGTTATCTTATCAGCAATATTGATTTTGAACGATACCATCAAATCATCAATTCTATTTATGTTGAAAACAACGTCTCAATCCTAGATTAACTCAAGGCATCCAACATTTTTCCAGAAAAAGCTTCCAAAAACGCCCCCCCTCAACCATTATGGGCTTTCTTACATTGTCGCAAAAATCATCATTTGTTACGTGTGTAACTGTTACTCTTTATTTTCAAAAAGTTTTCTAGAATTTCACGAAATTTCCTATTTTTTTATAAGACCTATATATTACTATTACTTATTTATATATATATAATAGTAACAAAGGAACAAATAGTAATTTCCTAAACAAAAACCACCCATTTGCACCGCTTCCAAAACGTTAACAAATTAGTTACAGTTACGCTTTTTAACCGAAACATTTAGACGCCTCGCAAGTATTGCGGTCATGTCAATGCCTGCCAACAAAACGCGCCACCCCGTAAAAATTACCTAAATAAAGAGTAACCGTTACCTCTTAGAGTAACCGCCTAACGCACTGAAAACCCTCAAATTTCTTACTTTTACCCTGTAAACTTTACGCGAAGCATTGACCCTAATATAACGCTACGCTATAATAAAGTTATACTTTATATAAGGGGGAAATAATGAAGGAAAATAAACGCTTAAAACGATTATTGGGGCTTTTGTCCCAAAAAGTATTAACTCAAAGTGATATCAGAGCACTAAAAATCATGCTCGGTTTTAGCACGTCCTTTGAAAGGTATGATCAAAAGGTTTCATTAAACAATATGATCAAGTCTTGTAACGGTTTTGACATCACGAAAGAACACTCTGATATAGGCATTGAATACCTACAAAAAACCTTTTTTAAGAAAAACGGTGATCCTAGAAAAACAACTTATGACGATTTAACCAATCACGATATTAACGTGCTTAGAAATTTTAAAAAGTTTAAATTTATTGGTTTTGAACGTAGTCGAATTAATTATTACACAACAGATAACCATACCAATCAATGCTTTGAAATTATTTATCGAGTTATTGCCAAAAATGGAGACTGGTTCGATTACCTAGCGGTCTCATGGCAATCCGGTCAATTTGAAGTGTTAAACAGAGGGGACAAAGATGAAATGGATAATTAAAGATTGGGCTGATAACCATCTATTCCCTGAAAAGGAGTTCAATTCTTTTGAAGACGCTTGGGAATTTCTTTATGAAACATTTCGTGAAGAAATGGAAAAGGATGAAGAATTTTTTCAGGATTATTATGTTGAAACAAAGGAGACTAAATAATGATTAAACTATTTGTACTTATAACGCTACCAATAATTTTTATTGGGCACCCTTTGGCCTGGACTCCATTATTTTTATTGATGGTTGCTGGTGCTTATGAGTAAAAAAATTTGGCTTAGAGTGCGACATATTAATATAAATCTGTTATCGCTTGATAACAAATGGGGCAAAAATGAAACAAATAAATTTTAACAATTACAAAGACAAAATGAATGAAAAAGACAAAGAAGAAATTTTTGAAATTGTATCAAACAGATGCCGTCAAAAAACTAAAGAGTTGTTGGCCCTACGATTAGAAAAACACCTAGACTTTATCCCCGAGTATGGGATTTTAAACAGGTTAATAAAAGAAGAACACGGCTGGTGTTATTGTGCCGGACAATCCTACCCCGATGAGATTCGGACCGTTAGGAAAATTATTTTGGAGTTGAAATGAGCAACAAAAAATTAAATAAAGAAATTAAAAAAGGAGACAAAAATGAACGATAACAAAATTGAAAAGTATGAAGAAGTTTGGATGAGTTATATTAACGGCCAAAAAAAACAAATGGTCGAACAAATGGCCGATATTGATATAGCTGATTTTTTAGAATGGGTGAGTGACGAGCGGTCGGTAGATAGGGCATTAGCTATTATTATTTCTTATTTTAAAATAAAAGGGAATGAATGAACCCAATAATCGGTAAATACTACTACATTTTATTCGGTAAAAATTACCCGAATCTAACGGAAGCTGAAGTGCTAGCTGAAATACACGATAGAAACCCGATAGCTTATGAACAAATTATAGAACTAATCGGACTCCCCAACGAGTTTGATGAACAAGGGGAATATTTAGATGATGACTGAAAAATTAGTTAATGAAATTTACTGGAAAATCTTAGACAAAAATAAAGATTTTTGTGAATGGTATAAATGCGCTTGGAGTGACGCTTATTTAGAAACTAAAACTTTTGAAGTTTGTGGTTATAAGATTCATTTAGAACAAACAACTGGGTACGGTAACTTTTGTTCTACTAATGGTTTGGAAAATATAGAAGAAACTTATTTAAAATGGTTAGAGGATGCTTTTTTTGATGAACACGACGAGGAAGCTATAAAAGAAGAAATAGCCAAACAAATAAAGGAGCAAAAAAGTGAATAGAAACCAAATGTTAAAAGAGATCATAGAAGGTGCCTATACGTTTTCAGACGTAGGAGGAGCGTTTCTCCAGTACATGAGCGACGATGATTGCGAAGAACTATGTAAAAGAGCCGGATTTGTGACTCAAGAGGAAGAGGACATGGTTATAAACTTAAGAAGAATTGCAAAAGAAGGAATAAAAAATGACTGAATCTGAATGGGACGAAAGAAACCGCCAATTCGTTGAGGCACTTAGTGAAATCTCGACAAAGTTAGCTGATGAACACCTTGAGATATTACAGGGACTTATAAAGGTGTTGCGACTTGATATTGATGCGCATAAAAATAGTGATATAATATGATTATATCAAAAAAACGAGGGGGAAAAAGTGTATACAGAAGAACAAATTGAGAAGTTATTTCAGAATTTAGGTGAGCTTTACGTTGAAAATGCGAAGCTTAGATTTAAGCTTGATAACATAAAAGATTTACCAAAAGAAAAACCTATTCAAAAGTTTGAAGAGAAATTATTTAAAAAAGAAAAAGCACAACCAAAACCAAAACCAAATCCAATCCTTGATGAGCAAATTGTTGCCATTCAAAAAAAACTTGAGGAGAATTTAAAATGATTTTAGACGAGAAAGAAAACAAACAAGAGATTGATTCTTTAACAGAGGCATATGAGCTTGATGCTCAAATTAAAAAACTACAAGCAAAACTAAAACCTTTGAGGAATCATATTAAACTGTTTATGGAAGTTGAAAAGGTGACGATTCTTTATCACAATACTATTTCTGCCAGAATTCAACATAGAAAAGGTTCATTAAAGTGGGACACTGAAAATATTATGATGGTCACCGGTAATCAATATGCTGCTTTTGCTGAAAAATGTAGCAAAACTTCTGCTCCGGTTAAAGCTTTAACAATTGAGTCAGTTGTTGAAAAAGATAAGGAAGCAAGTTGAAGTGGCCGTCTATGACCCGACCACCCCAACTTAACTCGAACTCTTTTTTAATAATAGGAATGCGGCCCCATTATTAAAAGTAACCCTGAAAAAAATTCAATTGAGATTGAATAGAAACAAATAGGTAGCATAAAGAAATTGAAATTGGTAGGTTGTTTTATAAAAAAAATTCTCCTAAGTTTAAATCTTCAAACCCAAAAACCTAGGAGAATCTTTTCTATGAACCCAAAAATATTGACCGAAAAGACAAAACTTAAAAAAATGGACAACACAAAAATGGCAGGGATCCAGATTTTCAAAAGCCGATCAGACGGTAGTAGTAACTTAATATGGACTAAATGTCCAGAAAAAGGTGCTAGCGTCCAATATCTCTTTGCAAATAGTCATAAGCTTCTTGAAAAATATCCTGAAAATGAACGCTTTAATCTCTTTTATACTACTGCAGTCTGTATAAATAACAGAGAACTAGTTAGCCAGAATGTTATCGTCTTTGATTTAGATAGTGCCGATGAAAAACACACCGATTTATATATTGAAGGCTTTGTGGATATCCTCAAAGAATATATTCCAGGCGTACACCGCTCTAAGATTGGGATCGTATGGTCAGGTAACGGACTGCATTTTGTCATTGAAATTGACGAACCGTTTACGACTAAAGAATATTTTAAAGAAACACGAATGCAATATAAAGAAATCATCGATCGGTTAAATAATCAGTTAGATATTTTGGGCATTAAAGGAAAATATGACCCGGTTGTCTTTTCTCACGCTAGGTTACTAAGGGTGCCGGGCACTAAGAACGTAAAAAAAGGCGTAGCAAAAAATTGCTATCTAATTAATAGTGAGTTTGAGCCTTTTCCTAACCCATTAAAAAGTGTTCCATGTGGAACAAAAGAAGAGGTTGTTGAGGCTGAGGAACAGAGTGATTATATTTATGACGTTACGGCCATACAAGAAGAGTGTGGTTTTTTAAAACATGCTAAGAAGGAAGCAAAAAATCTAAGTGAACCCGAGTGGTTTGCCATGACCTCCTTATTATCTAGGGTGCCAAATGGTGCAAAATTAGTTCATGAATACTCTGAACCGTATAGTGAATATGATTATGACGAGACTGATAGAAAAATTGACCACGCTTTAAAATCTGCTCCCCAAACTTGCGCCCATATCTGCACTGTTCATAGCGATTGCGCTAAATGTCCGCATCTTGGACTAGTGAAAACACCTTTGGCCCTACGAGGGTACGATATTCCAAAATACAAAGTTCAAGTTGATGGAAAAGACGTAGACATTGAGAAAAATAGTAATAAACCTAAGAAACGTCAGGAGATTGAGACGTTTAGATTTTATGATGTGAAGTCGAACTCGTTTAAAGGTGTGGATTATACGAAGTTATATAATTTTTTCACAAAAGAAAGAGGTCATGTTGTGTATTTTGCTCCCGGTGGTAAACATGCATTTTATAGATTCTCTTCACAAAAGCACACATGGCAAAAAGAAGATCCCACCGTCTTTGAAGCGTTTGCTCAACAGTATATTGGTCCAAAGGAAACTAAACCCTGTTCCACGACTAATGCTAATGAGTTCATAGAATATATAAAAAGAGAAAACGCTGAGCTCGATGAAAACTTCTTCAATCCTGGTGGATTGATTCCTTTTTCGAACGGTGTTTTACATTTAATAAATAATGAAGTTAAATTTTATTCTTATGATGAAATTTATGAAGATAGAAACCCTAAAGAAACATACGCCTTCACTTATAAACATAATTTTCCTTATGATCCTAATTGTAGCGGTCCTAGATTCAATGAATTTCTTCACGAAGTTAGTATGGGCAATAGAGAAATAATTGACGTTCTTCAAGAGTATACAGGTGCAGCTTTATTCAAAATACCTAATAAACAAACACAAAAAGCCATGATTTTAATTGGTACTGGTGCTAATGGTAAGTCTGTTTTTACCTCCTTGGTAAGACATATTTTACATCCTGAAACAACTGCAGCTTACAAAGTAAAAGAAATTGGTAACGATAAAAAGATGGTTGCCTTGCTTGGTAAAAGTGCAGCTATCACCAATGAAATGGGTACTAAGAGTATTCTTGAAGGGGAAGCCTTTAAAGAACTAGTTGGTGGGGACGCTATTGAATATGAACCTAAATATTCTCATCCTATGGAAGCTATCTTTGATGCTAAATTCTTTATATGCGGTAACGCTCTACCTTTTACTAACGATGTATCTAAAGGACTACTAAGAAGGTTATTAATCGTACCATTCGATGCCCATTTTCCAGAAAACAAACAGGACAAGAACCTTCTAGATAAACTTTATGCTGAAGCCCCAGCAGTTCTCAATTGGGCCATAGAAGGTGCCAAAAGATTAATCAAAAACAACTTTAATTTTGCTTATGCTGAATCAAAAACCAACCAAGATGAGATAACTGCATTTAGTGAAATGAACAACCCACTTAGAGAATGGTTAAAAGATAATTGCGTAATTGATCCAGGTAATACAGATCTTCGTGTTCATAATAAAGAACTTTTTGAGAAATTTAAGTATGAAGAGTTAGATCATTATACCGCACAAACTCAGACCAAGTTTACAACTACAGTTTTAAATACTCTGAGGTCCATGTACCCTGAAAAAGCGAGGTCATGGAGAAGTACGGCATTAAGAATTGATGGAAAATTAGGGAAAGGAATCTATGGAATAGCACTTAAATCAGAGCAGGAGGCCAATGATGGAGGATACTTTAACACGGAATCAAGTTAAATTAATGATTGAGCACCGATTACTAGAGCTAGAAGAGAGAGTGAGGAGATTAAACAGTAACGATAGAAAATACTTTGCTGAAAAGAATCATTTGAAGTCGCTATATAATTTAAACTTGAGGTTGGCCAAAGAAGGCAACCTTTTAGATGAAAATGATACGAGGGTTTATTTGTGAAGTTATACGCTCACCAAAAAAATATATTGGAACTTAGCCGAACTATGCCCCACCTTGCTTTATTTTGGGAGATGGGTACAGGTAAAACCTTAGCTGCTATTGAGATATTAAAGAGTAAACAAAAGAAACATAAGCGTTTACTCAAGACCGTCATCTTTAGCCCATTGGTAACTTTATCCAACTGGAAAGATGAACTCCTAAAGTTTAGTAAAATACCAGAGAAAAATATATTTTGCTTAAACATGTCGGGAAAGAAAAGAGTTGAGGCCATGGAGATGGCAGTAGCTGATGATAACGTCATTATATTAAATTATGAGGCCCTAAGAACCAAGCAAGTCTATGACTTCTTAATTGATTATAGACCTGACGTACTAATTTGTGATGAAAGTCATAAACTAAAAAATCCTCAGTCAAAAACTTCTAAAATGATCTACACACTTTCTAAAGAAGTTCTCTATAAATATATGTTGACTGGTACACCCATTCTCAATTCAACTATGGACATTTTTAACCAGTATAAAATTTTAGATGATGGTGACACTTTTGGGCGTAGCTTTTTTACATTTAGATCTAGATATTTCTACGATAAAAATGCAGGTATGCCACGAAATGTGCATTTCCCAAAATGGGAACCAAGGCTTGATAAAACTCAAGAGCTACAGTTTTTAATTAGAAGGAAGTCCGATAGAATATTAAAAAAAGATTGCCTAGACCTACCTCCTTTAGTTAAGCACAAACATTTTGTAGACATGAGTACAGAGCAAAAGAAAGCTTATAATAGTATGAAAAAAGACTTCATTGCTTTTATAGCTAACCACAAAACTGACAAGCTAGAAGCTAGTGTTGCCCAACTAGCGATTACAAAACTATTAAGGTTACAGCAGATTGTCTCAGGTTTTGTTACAACTGATCATGGAGATTATCTTTTTCCTGAAAATCCTAGGGCCCGTGATCTTGAAGAGATGCTTAAGTCCTTGACTGAAAACAATAAAGTGATAGTGTGGACTACTTTTAAAAACGATGTAAAGATTGTCGAAAGTATATGTAAATCAATCGGCATTGAATATTGTATGCTAACAGGAGACCTCAATGGAAGAGACAAAGAGCGAAACATCAGAGAATTTGATTCACACGATGAGAAAAGAGTTATTATCGCAAATAGGAAAGCTGGAGGAATTGGCGTCAATCTCGTCTCGGCTAAATACGCTATTAATTACAGCAGAAACTTTAGTCTCGAAGATGAGCTCCAATCAGAGGCAAGAAACTACAGAGGCGGAAGTGAGAAGTTCGACTCTATAATTAAAATAGATATGATTGCAAAAGATACAATTGATGAAGAGATACAAAAAGCACTAGAAAATAAACAATCAATAAGCGATTTAATCTTAGATTTAAAATTATGAAAGATGAAAAAACTCAATTTGAATTACCTCTTGAAGAAAGAGATGTTAAAATCAAAATCACTCGACTGGCCAATGGCTGGTATCAGTTCCCCAAAGGATACGGCCCTGAAACTCCGATTCCTCCTCAAGTTTTTGAGGATTTTGAAAGAAGTGGTGGAGTACACTGGAAAACCCACGAAATTGACGAACGACCCTATCGAAAATTCAAATTCAATCAGCATCTTAATGAGAGACTTGCACAGATAGTTGTAGCAAAACATAACAACACCGAACTAAAGGACTAACTACTATGATGATAGAAGATCTAAACTCTTTGGTTAAAGAGTTTGCAGACCTACGTAAAAAATACCAAGACGCTTACGCTGAGAGTAGCGAGTTAAAACATAGATGCGACACAAAGAAATTTGAGTTGATTGAAATTTTAAATAATTTAAATCTTCCTAATTACACTGTAGAAGGTATTGGCAGGATAAGCGTTATCAATAAGTATTCTGTTAAGGTTCCTAAAGACCCTGAGAGCAAAAGAAAAATGCTTGACTACTTTAAAAATAAAGGAGAAGAAAGCGACATGATGCTTACGGTTCACTCTCAAACTCTTCGCTCACTTTACAATGAAGAAAAAGAACATGACCCCAACTTTAGTATTCCCGGAGTAGGCGAACCTGTTTTAGATCAGAACTTAAGCTTTACTAAGAAGTAAAAATTTAATTATTAATTAACAATTATGAGGTATTAAATGTCTAAAAATTTAACAGTTAAAAAACAAAATGAAATCGACACTACAAACTACTATGCAGACTTTGAGGTAGATTCAGCAGACTTGATTATTCCAAAGATCATGTTAATGCAAAAAGTGTCTAAAAAAGTAGAAGAAGAAGAGGCTAAAGTAGGTGAGTTTAGAGATAACGTCTCTAATAAAAGACTAGGTGATAAGAAAACAAACCTAGTTATAGCCCCTATTACCCCTATCAAAAAAATCTATTGTGAAAGCGTAAAGGATAATAAGAATAATGTTGTTTCCTATAAAGAAGTGCCATGTAATCCAAACAAGCCTTTACCAGAACAAGAAGATCATCCAGAAGGAGTTTTAGAAAGGCAAGTCGCTTATCAACTCTTTTGTTTACCTATAAATGAATTAGAAGATTATATAAAAGCTGATGCCACGCCTATTCCATACGTACTTACTTTTAAAGGTGCTAGTTTCTATGCAGGAAGGCAAGTATTCCAAGCTCAATTTATGTATAGAAATATGAGAAAACCACCCTTTGCCCTTAGCTTTGAGATAAGTAGCACTCAAGCAACATCTAAAATGGGTGGCCATACCTATTATAAGATGGAGATTAAAAAGACTGAGGAAATTGTTGATAAACCAAAACTCGGTTTCTTGCGTAAACTTTTTAACGACATGTCAGCAGCTACTAGTGTAAATATAGCAGAGGATAATAACGAACAATTTTTTTAAAGGATGAATGAATGAGTACTGCAAGAGTAAAGAAAGTCGCAGCCCCAGTTGGTGTTAGAAAAAACTTTGGGAGGTTTGCTGCTAAAGTAAAAAAACCTTGTGTTATCTACATCAGAAATATTGAAGAGAAAGATAGAGATATCGTTCGTAAAGCACTTCAAGATGAGAGGCTTACACTTTCGGAATTCTTCACAGAGCTCATTCGTGATTATGCTAAAAGTAAAAAAACAACTAGAAAAACAAAGTGATACGAGTTACCATCTCAGATCTTGAGGTTTTTGCTACTGCGATTCAAGGCCTTTCGGCACAGCTACTTGGATCGCAGTTTGCTTTAGACGTTGAGACTACTGGGCTGGATGAGCATGATCGGATATTTGGCCTAATTATTTATTCCCCTAAGCGTTCTTTTTATTTCAATTTTAATGAACTAGAAGATAAGCACCTCCTCAAAGAATCATTTAAATTATTCAAACCTTTATTTGAAGATAAGTCTAAAAGTTGGTTTATCCACAATGCTATTTTTGACTTAGCTATGCTTAAGAAAGAGAACCTTTTTATTAAAGGAAAAGTCTATTGCACAATGACCTTAGAAAGGGTCATCCGAAATAATCGAATACAGTATGGTCTTGATTCTCTAGCAAAAGTTTATGAGAAAATAATACCTGGCATGACCTTAAAGTTAGGTGATGAAGTGAAAGAGTACATCACAAAAAACAGGTGTTTCACAAAACATAAGATCGAAGGAAAAGATACATTAGTAAAGAAGATGCACTATGACTTCGTGCCACTGGACCTTATGGCACGATACGGTCATAGAGATGCTGAAATTTGTTTTAAACTAGGAGTGTTTCAGCGAGATCTAATAAGAACACAAAGTTTGACTAAGATAGGATCGTCAGAGTGTATGTTAACACCAGTTGTATTGGAAATGTATACTCGTGGCATCACCATGGATATTGCCTTATGTCAAGAGGGATTTGACAACGCTGTTGAGGAAGTGAATAATTTAAGGACGCAATTTTTTAGTGAATTTGGCAGTCACTATTCTAAAAGCCGTTTGGAAATCTCCGCAATTTTTTCGAAGTTTAAGTTGAAGGTTCCCCTTACAGACAAGGGGAACCCTTGTTTCAATGAAGATGCTTTAAAAAGCATTGAACATCCCTTGCCAAAATTAATTCTTGAGATTAGAAAGAAGGAGAAGTTTATAGGTACGTACTATAGTACTTATTTAACTTCACACAGCTGGGGCATAATAAAACCTTTCCCCTCGCAATCCGGTACCGAAACAGGTCGATTTAGTTATAGATCACCCAACCTGCAGAACGTACCTAGGAACAGTCACCTAAGAAAGATATTCTCCCCTAGGGAACACCACCTCTTTGCGATGATTGACTTTGATCAACAGGAATATAGACTTCTTGCTGATCTAGCTTGCGAGCGCTCTTTAATTAAGCAAGTCTGTGAAGGGAAAGATGTCCATACGGCCACGGCAGAGTTGATGCGTGTTGATCGGTTTACGGCCAAGACCATCAACTTTGCCCTTTTGTATGGGGCAGGAGCCGCTACTCTAGCTAAAACTCTTGGCACTACAGAAGAAGAAGCCCTAAGATTAAAGCAGAAATACTTTTCAGTCCTTCCAAACATTCAACGATTTATTAAAAGAACCATTAATGAAAGTAAGCATAAAGGGCATATCCATAACTTTGCTGGTAGGAGACTGCATGTTAAAAAAGGTAGAGAATTTGTTGCTGTTAACCACCTTATACAAAGCAGTGGCGCTGATGTTGTCAAGCTTGCTATGCTTGGTTTGCATTCCTATCTCGCTGATAAACTTAGTGCAATGGTTCTCCAAGTTCATGATGAAATCATTTTTGAAATCCATCGGGATGAAGTGCATATCATCGATGATTTAAAAACTATTATGGAAGGCATCTATAAGCCTATAAATGGACTGAATCTGACCTGTAGTGTAGGTTACTCTTTTAGTTCATGGGGCGATAAAATAGAAGGAGTACCTGATGCCAAAGAAGCCAGAAACTATTTTCAAGGAAAAGGTTCTAGAAGAACTTCGTCAGATAAAAAACAGTTACTGGATAAAAATTCAGCAGCTATCGATTAGAGGTATTCCTGATATCATCGGCTTAGTTAACGGTCGCTTCATTGCTTTAGAGCTCAAGAAATCTCACGAAGAAAAAGCGGATAAGTTACAAGAGTATGTGCTGAAAGAAGTTGATAACGCTGGCGGCATTGCTTTAGTCACTAATCCCGAAAACTTTGAGGAGGTAAAAGGGTATATAGCTAAGCAGACCTCTTTCTAAGAACAAATCCTGCATCTAAAAACTTTTGCCAGACTCCATCATCATTTAAATCTTCAATGATTAACTCCTTATCAGCACACTTATTCCATAGTATCTGCTTGGAGCAATAGCGGTAGCAAAGTTTTGAAACATTATCGGACACTTCAAACTTAGTGCAAAGTCGGTACGTTCTTTTTCGAAATACCCTCGGCTCCAATTTCTTCGCTAAAGATATTGAGGAGCATGCATAACTCAAAGTTAATATCATCAATAATGGAATCTGTTTTAAGATGATCCGGTTTAGAAAGTTCATGCTCCAACTCCTTACTTAGTTTATGGAGTTTTCTTTTATATTTATTTTTATGATGCATTTTATGGACGTCAAGAATCTTGTCGGCAAGTTTTATTGCAGATGTAGCGAGTTCAAGCATAGATGACTCCTTGTCAGAAGTGGATCGCTATTTTTCTGGTAGGAGTCTATCTATGACATTGTCGATCATCGTTATCGCAAGGTCGTCAAAATGATTGTCCGTGACCTCAGTAATTTCTTCCTTGAGTGCTGATCTGATTCCTTTGAACCATAATTTGCGTCCAAACGCATACCAGTCAATTTTATCTTTTAATTCACTCTCCATCAAATACTCCTTTTTAAACAAGTGCTCTATCTGAGTTTCGTCTCCTGACTTGCATATGAAAATGTGCAACACCGCCTGGCACCTTATGATAAACTATAGGTCTATCTTCACCTGCTCTGTTAAAAGCACCTTTACCTCTAAATCTTTTTCTAAATTCATGTTGAAATCGTGCAATATGAAAATCCCCAAAACCTCTAGAGCTAAAATCTGTGGCGCGGCCGTCTGAATGTGTGGAAAATTTGCGTCCAGGCACATCCTCCATGAGTGACGTTATTACACAAGGTAAATTATATTGAAGGCAGTAATCATATGTAAAGGCGATCATCTCAAGGATAACAGGATCAACTCTTAGTAGATCAAAAATATCAACTTCTGGCTTTATTTCTAATTCGATTTTTTCCATACGTCTTTCTCCAAGGCATCTAGCCGCCTTTCTACTGAGTCAAAACGTTGTTTATATCGGGTGCTATCATTCACAAGGACGGCTATTTTTTTATCTAATTTAATAACTAAATTATTCGTTTCATTTATTCTTGTTAGCAATTGCTTGATGAAGTAAACAATAACGCTAACAAGTATACCCCCTACAACTAATAATAGCTGGAAAAAGTCTTGGACTACTATGTTTGTAAGGACATCCATTTCCTTCATATATTTATATCACCAGTCTAGAGGAACCGAAGAACTTATAAATAAACAGATTCCAAATACTATTACTATATAAGCAATTGCAACATAATCTTTTTCATCATTCACTTCGGGAACCTTGCTTTAATATCTGCCCTAAGCCTGAGATACTCGGTCATCTTCTCAGCATTATTCTCTTCCTTCTCTGCTATAGCTTCCAAGAGTAGCTCATCTATTTTTCTGTACTCATTGCGCCTGTCTAGCATAGGACGTTCACGCTCTGCCTTGTCGTCCATTTCTTTTTTGGCGGCTTCCATCTTCAGAACTTTTTGTTCGAAGTCATCCAAGTTGTCACGATCCCACTCTGCTATTTCTTCTTGGTAGTCAATTCCGTGACTAACTCCTTTTATTTCTTTAGTTTTACAACCAAAAACTTTTAAATAATAAACATTATTTATTATTAAAGATTGAAATCTCTTTTCCAAGTCAGCCTTTCTTTTTCTTCGTGCAATCTCGGCTAACTCTTCAGGTGTAAGGGGGACAACTTGTTTAAGTTCCCAATCCCACCGATGGGTATCACGATTATATTCTGGTATTTCACTTTCAAGTTCTTTTACTTTTCCCATTATTTAAGCTTCCTTATTTTTACAATTGTATAAGTTTCAATATTTCCAAAGTTAGCCGGATTCCCTAGATCGGTAGTGCCGTTATCGTTTGTTGTTCTGTATTTTAAATAAAAAGCTTTAGCTGATGTAATTGTAAAGGTCGTACTTAATAAAAGTGATGGGTTGGCAGAATAAGCTGCGCTTACGTAAACAGGAATACCGTACTCAGCAAACACAGAATCTGTGTTGTTATACAAGGCTATTTCTGACTGATTAGTATTTATAAAATTTGCAGCAATTTCTAATTCGTAAGTCCCTGCCTGAAGAGTAAAGAGGTTTGAGGCAAGCGAATCTAAAAACCAGCTTTCCCCTTCAATTGTGTTTAATGCTCTTATATGCCATGAGCCTGGTGTTGCTGCTTGACCGCCACCAGTATTATTAGCTACAACATATTTTAATAAACAAACAGCGGGCTTGATGATGTGGGCCATGTTTGTGTGGGAGTAATCTTTTTCCGCTACGAGATGTATGCTCTGGTAGGGTAAAAGATTGTCTACAGTACTACCGGCACCTTGGGGTCGAAGAACATCACCTGCTTTCATCAACACTGTTACAGGTATAGTATCCAGACAGTTCGCACTCTGATTACCTTTTACAAGCAATTTTCCATTGGCATAAGATAAGGACTCAATTGAGGCGGTTGCATCGGAAGCGTTTAAAGACCAACCAAAATAAGCCCCACCGGCACTTGAAGATATAGTCTGTACTGCTGTTACTCGTACGTTTTGAGTGGCTGTAAACGACCACCCATAGGCCGCACTATTATAAACGACTGTTCCCAGACCAGAAAGAGTGTTATATGTCTCGGTGCTATATCGTAGAACGGTACCGTTTGTGGTGCCGTAAGCTACGGCAGTATGCCAAAGCCCTTCTCCCTTATCGCTTCCTAAATCCACAAGCGGCATACTAAGGACTGGGTTAAAAGTTGAGGTCCAGCCTGCTACTGGGAACTTAACTTTTAAAGCAATACCGTCATCACCTTGCCCCCATATAGCATTGGCATCCTGATGCTCCCAACCTGTAGCTCCATCACCCTTTTGGATAAAAGCTACTCTGTCCCAATTGCTCCCATAAAAGATCATTATCCCCGACCTAGCATTATCTTCAACCACAAAGCCGTCATCAGCCCACCACCACTCTCCGACTACCGCCTTTTGCGTAGGGGGTAACTTTCCTTGATCAGGAGTAATGCCACTAGGCAGAGACATAGTGGGCGTAGCACCTGATAAACTTCCCATGATGTACCAGACATCTATTTCTATATCACTACCAACACGTCGCCATCTTGCATTCATATCAGAGACAGTTCCCTGTCCTGTAATAGTAGGCGTATAACTCTCCCAGTCAGTAAAGATCTCATCTTGGGAATTGAGAAGCACCACATCGTTGACTTCGGGGGTAACGACAATTTGCATTGTCTGCCTAGCAGCTTCTGCAATAGATGAATTTTCCCCATGCGGTCTTAAAATATCCCCTTTTTCCATAATTATAGAAGCAGTAACGCTGTTATAACCGTTACTAGCCATAGACTGTGCCATTCCCACTTGTTCTGATTGTGTTAAGCTTGGGAGGGTGGTAGTTAAGCTAGAAGCATTTAAACTCCATCCTGCATATGTGCCGCCCGACGACATGTTAAAGCTGAGAGTAGCGTCTACTTTAATTTTTGCGTTTGCTGTGAGAGAAAAACCACTAGCAGAATTATTATCAATCGTTGCTGCGGAAGCCGGAATGTCGTTAGAAATCTCGTTTACGAACTTAAAAATTTTATTATTAGAATCACTGCCATACCCTGCTGAGTTGTGGTACATCACCTTAGAAGATTGAGGCTGGCTACTAACCTGCAAAAATTGGTTGGCACTCAAAGCTATGTCATCGTAGTAAAGAAACTGGTCAGTCTCACTACCAAGATAATGAAACCCAAACTCTAGGGTGTCACAGTTACTAGGTATAACTAATTGCTTACGATAAGCTTTAGAACCATCTTGTCCTGCTGTAGTTGGTTTGAATTTTGGCAAGTAATCTAGTTCATCAGTAAGAATACCAGACACAAAATAAGAATCATCAGCTATGGAAACCGCTGCGCCTGATATCGTAAGCTGTTCACTACCATGGGTTACACTAGTAATATATCTAAAGTGAATGGCCCCACCAGTATCCTTGAAGGTTACTCTATCCCCTACTGTAAAATCTCCGTCCGCAAAAGCATCAAGAGTAATAGTATTAGAAGAACTAACCGCACCGTTTAACTGAGTGACCTTACCATTGGTAGCATCCCTAGCTACAAATCTAAACGCTTCATTTAAGTTATCCCCTGAAGTTTCCACCATATAGTATTGTAGTTGGAGAACCATGTTTCTATTCTGATAACCTTGGGGAATAGATTGAGAGTACAACCACCAGTCATTTGTAGAGCCTGAAGCTGAGGCATATTTAAATACCTTTTCGGTATTAATTAATTTGCCAGCAGTTGTGTCTAAAGTAGGTGCTGAAGTTATAGAAGCTGCTGCTCCTCTAAAAACTGCATCGTCACCACTAGCAGCACTAACAGCATCGGCTGATTTTGCTTGAAGGGTAAAGATAGTGTCAATACTTCCTACACCACCGCCTGCTCCGATCTCAGTAGCACTACCACCTTGCCCATGGAAATAAAGCTTTGAGTTGTTGGCATAAACCCTAACATCACCTGAATCAGAAGGGGCACTAGGTGCTGAAATAGAATCAAAGTCTACATAACTAGTAAACTCAGGCTGACTAATAGGAGCTTTGGCATCTAGCTGAGTTTGAACTGAAGATGTTGCATCCAAATAGCCTAATGTTGTGGTACTAACAGCCGAAGCCTCTACTTTACCAGAAGCATTTGATTGTAAAGCTTTGGAAGCTGTAAGATTAGAACCTGTTATAGTTGTTGCAGCACCAGTAATTGTTGCCTGCTTGGCATCTAGCTGAGTCTGAGCATTACTTGATAGCGTAC
>Ga0208669_1000422_pt1 | contig 17050 bp, 27 predicted proteins | sample 21_taG_FD_184095 | JGI IMG/M metagenome (GOLD analysis project Ga0208669, IMG submission 184095) | Marine viral communities from the Subarctic Pacific Ocean - 21_ETSP_OMZ_AT15319 metaG (SPAdes) (version 2) | ecosystem: Environmental > Aquatic > Marine > Oceanic | place: Pacific Ocean | collected...
TGGCTCTTTACCAGCCCCCGTTCAATCTCTTGATGCTGCAACGGTAGCAATGTCTGCTTCTGGAAAAAGTTGGAATAAGCTTAAATACAATTCAGGTGGTAACCCATATATGCTAACTATCTACGATGCGTTTAAGATGGATGTTAATGGGTATGATACTATATTGGAAGAAGTGAATGCCAACTGGCTTAAAGCTTCTACTGAATGGTCTTATCTTAAAGAAACTAAAGAGGCTACTCAAAAAGCAATTGCTGCTTGGAATGAAAAGAATAAAGGTAGAGATCCTAAAGATAAACTTTCTCGAACAGAGAGAATGTTTATGGATTATATACTTAGCCAAGAGAAAAACGCTAAAGGTGAGGATAGTCCAAAACCTTTTGTTAATAAGATAAGTAAAATGCTTTCAATTCCGGATTCACATGTAGATGAAAATGGCTTCAACCCAAGACTTTGGAAGCTTGCTAACAAACTTAAAGTTAAAATGGCCAATGTGGGATACGACGTTAAGACCCCTCCTCTAGAAGGAGAAGCTACTTTTGAGCAGCTCAAAGCATTTGTTACTTTTTTAGCCCAAGCTCAAACACACTATGATCTAGGATCTGCTCCTAAAGATGCTGATCATAAGGCAATAATAAAAGCAAGTGTATTAGGTGCTCAATTTGACCAAGCAATAGCTCATACTGAGAGTAACAAGAAGAAGTTAAAAGAAAAAATAAAAGAATTAGGCGTTCCAGTCTATCAGTATTACGCTCACTAATCTCTAAGGTGAGACAAAAAAAATAGCCCTACTCAGGTCCATTACGGATCTAAGTAGGGCACTTTTTTTTATTTAAGCATACCATTCTTTGGCAAGCAGTTCTTTGATGTCACGCTTAGCTGTGTTGAAGTTTTGTGTAGCGACTTCCTCACTCACACCATCAGCGATGTTCTCATCATACACACGCTTAAGCATAACATCGTTAATGCGGGGAGTGTAGGCTACGTCCTCAGGTAATCCAAACTCCTCAACATATTCCATGTCATCTACGTTTGCGCCGCGTAGGGCTAGATAGTTATAAGATTTTTTACTCATGTAAAGAAATACTCCGATTCCTCTATGCCTTGGATATTCAACGTGCCTAACGTAGGCTGCTCAACATCTAGGTCTAATTGGTTTGTTACTAGTTGATCTTTAATGTAGTTGTAGAAGTTATCCACATCATACATCTTAATGAACACGCTTTTAGTTAGTGATAGGAGTTTATCCACATCACATGCGTGGGTTGAGAATGAGTCATGCACTGCACCAAAGTCCTCACTCCATTCATCTATAACGAGAGCCATGTGACTTGCGTCAAGTGAGTGGACGAAGTTTGGTGAGACACCTCTCATAAATCCTCGTATATCAGGCATTTTACTTGGGACTTGAGCCACATGTTTTATCTGCCGTCCATCAATACTACCTCTAGTTTTAGAAGATCTCATAATCCAATTCTCATACTGGACTTTAAATCCTGAGGGTGTTACCCATGAAAGTGTATCTGATCCGTTGCCGTAAACTTTAACACTTGCATAACTATCTAGCTGCTTCTTTAGCTCATCCAATTCATCTAACTCTTCATCAGTTTTATCTTCTTGAATGTATAGTTCTCTATATCTAGTTCTAATAGTATCATACTCTTTCCCAGCTTTCTCTCCATCAGGACCTCTCCTCTCATACTTACCGATTTCAAATGCGGCAAGGTTTTGGAAGTAAGTCATAGTGGATAGAGGTCCAGGACAGACATTGTCGATAGCTTTAATTAAGGTTTTAGCTAGACTCCCACAGTTTTCCTCTGTTATATCATAGGTTATATGGTAGTCTTCTGCTTTACAATCGAAGAACATATTCTCTGCGATCTTCCCTGCGCCCGCTGAGTAGGCTCTAGTCATTGAGCCTCTCTTACTTATCCCTTTACGGATGTGCTTCATAGGCATGCTATCTAGTTTGAGAGTTAACTCCTCATCCTCATTTAAGTTAATCAACTCCTTAGCGGTTTGTACGTAGAAGTCTTGTTGTATCTCTGTAGGTATTAATCCAACTAGTTTACCCGTTTGTAGATCTTTAGAGATAGCACCTAAGTGTTGCCATCCATTATTAGAACCATCAATTGGTATAGGTAAGTGGGTCATGAATATTCTATTCTGCTCACTAGCTATTGAGTAATCGTACCATTCAATACAAGCTGCGAGAAAAGCCACTGGTTTCTCTGCATCTTCTGAGAAACTAGCAGTTTTACCTGCTTCCATTATCTCATTCATATACTCATTAGTCCATTGGATTCTATCTTCTATCACCATCTTATCAACGGAGATATTATCAAGTCCTTCCTTCTCTAAGTGGGATTTGTAATCAGCGATGCACCATTTAGGTATCTCATCTATAGAGTAGGACATATTGAAGGAAGTAGCTGTGTGCATAGCTAACCATTGTAACCCTTCACCAGTCATAGGTTTACCTCTTGCAAACTTCAATAACCCTCTCGCTAGATCAGATCCTTGAAAGTTTAAGAATGGTTCACTGTAATATAGTCTACCTCTATAATCTGCTTCAACGTGTTGGTAGAATGCATCTGCTTCTTTAAGTTTCTTAGCTTTCTCTGTTATAAAATACCACTCAATACATTTGCTTCTACGCTTCTGTTCTTTTGCATCATTATCCTCAATGGGATTGTATGATACGAATGTATCCTCACTATTAAGTAAAGCATCTAATACTCTACGATTAATCCTCCACCCAGTTTGTTGGAGCTTATTAATCGAGCGAACCCATGGCTGCTTTAAGTCTATCTCATCTTGACTGTTCTTCACTACACTTATAGTCCTATCAGAGACTGATTGGGTGGGCTTCCTGAGTGGGGCTGGGCGTGAGAATGAGGTGCCAACAAGGTTGATACGTTCACGTGTTTCTGGGATGTCTCCTAGAATAGCCCACTTTGAAGTAGCTGAGATTATGTATGAGCTATCTCTAACTTTTGGGTAGTATAGCTCTATTAGATCGTTTACTTTATAAGCTTCAATGAATAGATCACCTAAGCGAACTTGCATATTCCAAGGTAAAGGTTCTCGTTGGATGCGTGTAGATATTGCTTGACCGATAAGCATAGACGTAGCTGTAAGTTTAGCTACTCCCGCTGGAGAGTCAGAGCTTGTCCTCGAGAATTGAAATTGGATTATTGAGAAGGAGATGTTAACGAACTTGTCAATGTCTTCTTCCCAAGTTTTATGCAGCCGCAGAAGAACAGCACCGGAGTTAGCTTTAGGATTTTTAGGATTTACTTTCCTTACTTTTTCCTTTAAGTGTTCGGCTACTTGGTTTAATGCAGTCAACTTTGACTCCTCTTTCTTTTAAGAATTTTACTGCTTTCTTATCGTACTCATCCCTATAAACTACGCGTTTAACCCCTGCTTGTAGGAGTAATCCAGCGCAGTTATAGCAAGGGCTGTGGGTTGTATATACTGTAGCACCGAAAGCTCGTCCACCATTCTTAGCTAGCTTCATTAAAGCATTTGCTTCAGCGTGGATTACTTCCGGATTTGTAAGTCCTTCTCCGTTGCGAGTATCATTACCCATTCCCGCGGGCATACCGTTCCAACCTTGAGAGAGAATCTGACCCTCTTGTACGACGCAGCTGCCAACTCTAATCTCTGTGTCGTGACTGAGATCCGCAAAGATCTCAGCCACTCCCATATATGCTTCATCATATACTAACTGCTTCGACATCGAATGTACCCGCCTCTTTAAGACGTGCTGTGTTGGTGTCGTATATAGCGGACCCGGCATTTCCTGTAAGTCCAGTAAATCGGGACTTGAGTACTCGGAATTGGATTGTGTTTCGTTCTGTTTCGTTTTCCGCAACGAGATTACGGGCGAAAGCGATAATGTCGAAACTAATTTGTTTGATAGAGCCTGAGCCCTTAATGTCATCGATGCTAGCAAGCTTACCCTCCTCAAATGATTTACCTTGCGGTGATGCTTTACGTAGGTGGGAGATTAAACCCAGCCATATGTTGTGACGTTTAACTACTTTAAGTAGGTCGGACATAACTTTATCTACAGCTTCGTTACCCGATAAACCTTCACTTCCTTCGCTGACTGCGATTGTGATGTGGTCGAGGACCAAGTATTTACAACCGAGTAAGGCCATGTACTCGATCTTATCGATGAGGCTATCGTCTCCAACTGATCCTTGGTGGTCGAGAAGTACCAACCGTTCGTCTCCGAATACTTTATCGAATCCAACTCTGATTTCCTTTTGAGATAGAGGGGGAGGATCATTGATTGGTCGTCTAAGTTGCATTGAGATAAACTTTTCAGCTGTATCTCCAACGCTTTCTTCAAGAGAGATGAGACCCACTTTGTCTTCAGTTGTATCAAGTAAACTAAGAACGACCTCTTTAATAACAGTACTCTTACCAGAGCCAGTACCACTTGTAAATAGAGTGATTTCACCTTGTCTAATCCCCTTAATTTTGCTATTCAATCCACTTAAACACGGTGGGAATGGTACAGATTCAACGTTTTGACGTGCAACGAATTGTTCCCATACAGCTTCACCAACTACAATACCTGATGGAGACCATGGAACAGCATCATACACTGCTTGTAGAATTGCACGAGCCCCATCCGCGATAAGCGCTTCACTTGGATCTTTACGTTTCAATTGAGCGATACGTACTTTACCAGGCTTAAGCATTTTACCTAGATAATCTGTAGCCTTTTGACCGGCTTCATCATTATCCAGCATTAAGATTACTGTGTCGAAACGATTAAGCCAATCCCTTTGAGCCAAAGCATGAGAGGTAGCAGAAGCAGAAGGTAAAGAAACCACAGGGAAAATTCTTCCTTTGGTTTGCTGCCATGCCTCCGCAACGGATAGTGCGTCAAGTTCTCCCTCTGTAATGACGAGAGTCCTGTTACCGGCACATTGGGCTTGTCCGAAGAGCTCTGTGTTTTTGAATGTTCCATGTACTTTAAACTCCTTAGGAAGTCTACGTTCTTTGTAAGCTACGATCTCACCATTGCGTGTGTAAGGGTAGAAGTGTGATTCAGGTTTTCCATCCTTATCTACAGACATCTTAACATTAAAGTAGTCTACAATTTGTTGTGAAATACCGCGAGAAGTAATAGGATAAGACCTATAGGAACTAATGGCGGAATATGTAGTATTATCTCTATCGGTGCGGGATTCATCAAATGACACTACTTTTCCTTTATTCGGGTTATATTCGTTACATGAGAAACAATACTCATGATCTTCGTATACTTCAACTGCGTCACTACTCTGACACTTGCTGCAACTTGTTTTCATCCTTATTCTTTCTTTGTATATGGGTTGATGAGTGTAGGTCTACTGAGAAGTGTATATACTCTTCCCCTTTAGGGACGATACGCTTAACAGCTTCTATATAGTAGACTCTACAATCATTAAATTCTTCATAGACTTTTTGCAGTGTGTCTAAGAAGGGTTTCAATACGTTATCCAAATCAGCTCGTTTATTAGACAAACCAACTTCAACGAAGAATGATACGGGGTTATCCTTAAAGGGCCATTCTACTCCAGTGAGCTCATCCCGTATATCATTCTGGTACTCTAAATACTCTCGGGTTTTATTCTTCCCCCGATAGTACATCCTATTTGCGCTGAACGCTTTCACCTTCAGCCTTACTTCTAATAGTCTCATATTCCTCCCATGACGTCAACAATTCTAATAGACGTCTTGAAGTTGTTGGATCTCCAGCGTTATGTCCTCGCCAAGCAGCTCTCACCCTACTCCACTGACGGGAGGAAGGTATACCGTTAAGTATTTTATCTGCTTTCTTAGGACCAATGCCTTTTATTCCTGGTATATTATCTGCGGTATCTCCAGTAAGGCACTGCCGCATAAGGTTAAGATGACCAACATCATGATCCACATATACGTGAGTGGATTTGACAAAGTTGAAATGATTACCTGGAATTTGAAGTAAATCCTTATCAATCCCTGCGATATAGTAATCTTGATTTTCTTGTATCGCTTCGTGAGCCCAGATACAAACCACATCATCTGCTTCCATACCATCTGCCATAACAGCGCTGTGCTTATCACACATATAGTTATGACCGTAATTGAGAGCAGTTTTAAGGTCATCATTTAATTCTTTCCTATTACCTTTGTACTCTTTGTAAATACCATACCTAAAATTACCTTTACCCTTAACAGCGTGCATAATCTTATCTGACATGCATTCTTGTTTTATACGGTTGATGGTATGATTAATTGCTTTTCGTATATCACTTTTCCAATTGCGTTTCAATCCATCCTTAGACACTGCTGCTGCAGGCCTGAAGAATAAACTATCAGCATCACAAAATATGATTGCGTCCTCAGTGAACATCAGAATAATCCTTCCCTATTACATAGTCCCCACCATCCATACATTCTACTCCGAATAATTTAGGTGCTTCTTTAAATGATTCTTTTAGAATCTCACCAACCCTATCTGCATCATCAGGATGGGATTGGTATGCGATCTCATCATGGTAGAATAAACGAGGTTCAGCTCTCAAGCCTTCCTCTTTAATCTTCTGCATGGCGTATGAGACCGCGGCTTTACAAGTAATTCCTTCCGCGGATTGCAGTAGGTAATTAAGTGCTTGGTGTTCCGAAGGGCAAAAGACGGGACGTCCATCAAGCGCAGGGAACCAGCCTTGTCCTTGGGAATAATTAGTGCTTTTCCAAGTCTTACTGAGTTTATCACGTAACTCCTCCAATCCTTTAATTCCTCTTGCAAAACTAATTCTGGAAGATTTACCTACTTTAGCATTAGCTTTTCCTGTAAGGACTTGACCCAACTTAGCGTCACCAGCCCCGAAAAGGTAAGCGTAAAGATAGTTCTTGGCGAGAGGCCTGCTGCAGCTAAGAGCGTCAGCGTTTCGTTGGTGTTGGTCCCCGTAGATAACTTCACGAGTGAAATCAGGATTGGATACGTAATGGCACAAGCCACGTAACTGATTACCGCTAGAATCAGCACCGACGATAACGTACCCATCATCCGCGATAAGAAGTTCACGAAGATGTTTACCCCAAGACGCGGTAATTGCAGGAAGGTTGACAATGACTTCATGCCTACAACGGAAAGTTGGTGTACCAATAGTCCACATGTTACCATGAAGGCGGTCATCTCTAAGAGACTCAATCCACCCACGGATAACAGCTTCTCGATTTCTAATTGTGTAGTACTCATCTATCATAGTCCCAATTGGGCCCTGCTTCTGCAGAGAAGTGGTAGTTAATTTCGGACCTGTGGTTACCCATTCAAACCCGATCTTCTTCTTTTGGTACTCGTCTGGTTTCCAACCGTTGTTAAGTAACCACTCTTTGACGAGGTCCATGGAGCCGAGCGTAACTTGTTCCTCTCGACTTCTTCTAAACTCAGTGCCAGGAGCCATAACGTGGGTATCATTAGGCTTGACAGTGTGGCCAAGATACTCAGAGAGTATGCGGCATGTATTTGCATTGTATGTTCCATCTTTCTTATACTTAGGCGTTTTAGGTTCTTTATCAATGAATACAATGCGAGTGCCTAGGAGTGGATGAACTTCGTCCTCAACAGTTTTCATACGCTCTTGCATTTGCTTTTGAGTTTCAATAGCTTTTACAAGATCGAAGTTCCATCCCTTAGTTTTGACTGCTGCGTTAAACTTTGCAGTGTCGTGCTCTATTTGTAGTCCTTCCTTGATTTTATGGTTTTTGTTATATACTTTACTATATTCTTCTAGCAATTTATTATAAATATCTACATTCACTTTAACGTCTTGCACACAATACTTCATCATCTCTGGAGTAAACTTTTCCCAAGCGTCAAAATCAATTTTACTATTGCCTAAGTGCTCGCCCCAGCCAGCAAGACCATGTCGGTGAGATCGTTTATATCTTAATGTTTGAGACATAACCCATGTATCATGTACACGTTGCTCATTAAGATTAGTGTTATATAAATCATCAACAACTCTATTATCGAAGCCGATGATGTTATGCCCGACTAATAACTCAGCACCAGACAGAAGATTAACACCATCTTGTATATTACCGTGATAACCTTCTGCATCTGCATATTTGTAAATGTAATTTGTATCTAAATTGTAGGCTACAATGCAATGAATTTTAGTTGCTTGAAGCCCGTCAGTTTCTATATCATAGACGAGACGCATGTCTTGTCCTTTCTTTAAGCTATTATAAAATCTACAAGTTTCCCTTGTGGATGTTTGTTTTGATTATGTGGATGATAGGCATAGACACTCTCATATCTATACTCATCTGCTTTTTTATCTACAGCTTTACGCGTAGTATCAACTCTTTCTACCTTCTCACTCTTCCCAGATTCAAATACTATATTTTGATGAGTATCAAATGGCATAGCAGGTAGAGGAAAATGAGATATTAAAGTGTTGTATTGCATTAAAACCTCTTTATTATTTGTTGTTTTATTTTATAGGCTTCGTATAATAGTCCAACAGTTAACCCAAGATTGATGCACATTACGAAATCTAGAAATTGGTTGGTCATTAAATATAGTCCTTCAGTTTGCCTGTGTTGCGTGAGTGGTCTGGTCCTTCCCAATTAGAAGGCTTAATTAAATCAGGAAGTCCTAACTTATTAGGACGACCAGGTTTTACACCCACTTCTTTGCTCATATTCGCCTTCATAACTTCCTTCCAAGCCTTATTAGCATCTACATCTGCAATATCTAATGTACCTATTGCGATAACACATAGATCAATTAGGCCATCTACAAACTCTTCCTCATCTCCTTGTAGATACGCTTGCATAGTCTCATTAAACTCTTCGGATAACATACGCATACGCAATTTCATAAGTTCTTTAAGTTTATCTTGGCCCACATTCATAGTCCAGTTATTCACTTGGAATTGATCGTGCATTGCTTGAATTGTAGTTGGCCAGTTAGAGTAGCTGATTAAGTTCTTATTCATATACCTTCCTTTCGAAATATTGTTTTAGTTCTGTGTATCCACCAATGAATGAATCATCGATGAATATTTGTGGCCAAGTTTTTAGCCCTGTTTTAGATACTATATCTATCGCGATGTCTTTTTTCATATCAACAGCGATGTCATAGAAACCTATTTGTTTATGACGTAATAGCTCTTTAGCTTTATCACAAAATGGACAATTCGATATAGAGTATATTAAGTACTTAGTCGTTGTCATTTTCTTTTTCTAATCCCGCTTTAACTAGAGTCACAAATCCCACGCTAAAGATAGCCATGAAAGTCTCTGGATCGCACTCAACTTGTAGTGTAGCCGAACCATCTTCATGCTCTTCTATCTCTACTATTTTTACTTTACTCATTATAACTTCCTTACATCTACATAGAACCCATCTGGTTCTTTATAAGATTTTCTTAGATTATCTACTACTTCATCGTAAGTTAAGGTTTTTACTAGTTGCACTGTTACTTCATCACTATTCTGGAGTGGACGGTTAGGTTTACTAACCCATTCAAAGAATAAAAAGTAATTGAGTATGTTACGTTGCTTGATAACGTTTAGAGTTTTCTCACGGCTTACATTCCAGTATCCACGGATGAATTTAACATCGTACGTTTTACCCTCTTTATCCATGAAATCTACCATCCATGAAGGGTGGGCAAACCATTTTCCCTCCTCGATCATATAATGTTCTAGTAGTTCTGCATCTAAATCCATTAGGAATTTACGATCAGTCCTACCCCGCTGGTTATATTGATTGAACTTCTCTTCACGATGCTTTAGGAAATTTGATTTAACTGTGATTACTTCGCGCATAAAATGCCTTTCCGCGGCGTATACCGCTTGTCGGTTAAGTTTTGTCGGTTCATAAAAAATCGGAGAGGGCTTTACGCCCTCGCCATGCTACTAGTCGTCACCTAAGATTTCCTTAATAGTTTTCTTCATGTGGCGTATCTCTATAAGAGCTGCAGTTGTACCTGCAACTACTACTAGAAGACAAATTATAAGTGCTACATCATTCATTTAGTTCTTCCTTCATAATTTTATCATGCTCATCTGATAGCCATTGATCTAGCCACTTGTTATCTGATGAGTAATCATTAATGGTTTCGTAGAATTCGTTCCCATGGACTATGAATACCCATGCAGCTTGCTCATCATTATCTAATAGTATCAATGTAGAACAATCGCATGCCTCACATTCCAGCCATGCTTTATCCTCATCGAAACCTTGGTATGCAGGTTCATCGTGGTAAAGGTGATCTTCTTCATACCATACTTGCAGTTCATAACCTTCGTCAATTGCCGCTTTCATTAAGCGGTACGCAATGTCATTTTTCATCAGATTGTTCCTTGTTGACTATATATGCTGCCCACATTGCACAGTAGTTTATCATATCAATTAGTGAGTCTTCAAGAGATTCGAAGTTTGTATGTTCTTGATCTAACACTGAGCGCATACGTAAATACTTTGTGTGAACCATTTGCATGTAGCTAAGATCGCCGAATGGGAAGTAGTCTTCTTCTTCGAATTGCGAACCTTGATAATCTTTTGATTTCTGTTGCTTTAACGCGGCAGCTTCCTCTAGTATTTTAAGAGCTGTCATTTTCGCCATATTATTTCCTTTCGGGATATATTCGGGTATAAGTCCCTTTAGAAGAACTTAAAAATTTGCTCTTGTTAGTTGGCCGCGAATGCGGACAACCGTTAAGTAGAGCTCTACCTAAAGGGACTTATACAATGTCTAAAGTTAAAATGCATCCTAACAGTTTACGCAACCTTACAGGCGCGTGGGATAGTGAAAGTGCTAAGGAAGCACAATTACTCGGCGCAGCAAAGAAGAAAGCGAATAGAATCGCTAGAGAACAATTAAAATTATCACTTAATTCTTGGAAAGAGTTAAGAGAAGAGCTAAGTGATGACTTTAGTTCTGTTGAGTTACTACGTGTTCTTGCTATGCAGAAGCTTGAAGAGAACGATGTGGACGCTGGTGTTGAGATACTTAAATCTATCGCTGAATTTGAACAACCTAAACTTCAACGTATTGATCAGAAGATTGAGGAAGTTGATGCGAGTGATTTAACTGATGAGGAGCTTGCCGCTGCTTTGAAAGAAATCTCAGAGGAATAATTAAAAACCCCGACTATCCGTTATGGATGGCCGGGGCTTTTTTTTTTAAGCTGGATCGAGTTACGAGTAAGTGAGCGTTCTACTTTGTACCACTCAGCGTTAACTCTTGCGAGTGCTTCTTGGAGTATCCATCCTGACAATGAGCATTCAGCGCCGTGATTAGCGAAGAAACTTTTAATTTGCCAAGTTGGATATTCTTCTGCCCAGATGTACTCATCATCAGACATGATGTGACCATCTTCGAGCATTGAAGCGTACACGTCGTAACGCGCATTACCAATTTGAACATTTTCAACTGCTATATTCAATTACAACTCCTGTGTTCCATTTATTTGCTTCAGCTTGAGCTTCTTTAATAGTGTCGAATAGAGCCGGCTGGTCTTCTTCAGACCATACAGCTTTATCACGGACTAGAGTATACTCGCCGAGCTCTATTTCTATTTCCACTGCGTATTTCATTTGTTTAACATTCTCATACATGTCAATACTGAATTTTCGTTCAGACAATCAGACCATATGTGGTATAAATATAGAGAACATAGCATTAAGACTATACTTGTTGCCACAATGTAGATTAGAGGTTGTGTCATTTGGTGAGCCAATCAAAGATTGATTCGCCTGTTGAAGAACGTGATACGAATTTACCTGATGATGAATCACGGGCGATTGATAGGTAACCTTTGTTGTTACTAATAGAACCTTTCTTTGCGTATCTATTAGTTGTTCTACGGAACATTAAGTTTTTCTTACCGATTGGACGCATATTAATCATCGTTTTCCCTTTCTGTGATTGATGCGAATGCTGATGGTTCTGCACCACTTAAGTATTGTACTACTAGTGAGACTTGATAGGTGCTTGCTGTAGTGGTTGATTGATCTTTGAGCATACGGATTAACTCTCCGTAAGGAAGTGTTTCACTAGACCAACAATACATTGCAAATAAATCTTTAATCTCTTTAGATTTATCTACGTTATCAATCCACTCTTTAACTTTCTTTTCGGGATTTGTATCCCACTCATCGATTTCTTCACCTGTTAACATCGTAATGCCTTCCATCCTATTGGCCATATGTCTTCAAGTATTGAATCTATTTGCTTTGCCAATACTCTAGTTTCATATTGTGTGTCTGAATTTGTACGCAAGTTGCACATATCAGAAAATGCATCCATACTACCAGACCAATACCATTCAGTAATCATTGATTGTGGTAAGATCATACGAGCTTGCTCTGGGCATACACCTTCTGCAAGCAATCTGTCATAATCATTAACAGCTCGTTGATGGTAATCGTTTAGTATATTGAATGCAATCTCGTCATCCCGTAGCACTTTTCCTGAGCCTTGCTTTTTATCCTCGCTACGTTCACGGAAACGTGATGGTGTGTAGAACTTTGGTTTATCATCTACGTAGCGACGAGATACTTCATTCCACCTTAGGAATTTATGCTTGACAAGTTGTCTTGCTACAAACACAGGTGCTTTACAGTGGAACGTTGCAAAGTTATGGCCGAATGGTGACATGTGGCGGTGCTTTGCGAGATAAGATATAAGCTTTGTATCTTTCTCAGAGAGAATATAAGTAGCTGTATCTTCATCATACTCTGGGTACTCGTGCTTTGCGAATGATACACGGGCAGAGTTTGTGATAGTGTGGTCACTGCCCATGTATTCTATGCAACTTGCTACGATATGCTTTTCCATTAAACTAGTCCTTGCCAGTTATCCCAACCTTTTACTTTTAAAGCGTCAATAAAGGTTGTTTCACAAAAGTTACGGTTGTGTCGCATGCAGAATGACATTACATCCTGCACGCATTGACGTGACACATTGTTATCTGCTAGTATTTCTACGAGCTCCACAAAGTGTTTGCGAGTCATTACAGCTCGCTCCTTAATGTTTCAATAATTGTATCAGATATTTCGCTTTCAATATCAGTCATACCGAGGATGTTTTCAACTTCGTGAGGCATTTCTTCCATGATGCTGCCTGCTTCCATACTAGTTGATTCTTGAAGTGTTTCTCTTATTTGCTCAACGGCATTATCAATTTTCCATTCTAGATCACATTTGAATGATTCAAGTTCATCCATTTGTGATTGCAGATTTTCCATTGCTGTTTCAAGAGAGTAAATCATTTTTGAGCCTTTCTAGCCGTGTTGTTTATCATATTCTTTAATTAGTAGGTTATCGCGACCCTTCCATTCGATACGTCGCGCTTGATACATTAAATCATCGTGTTTACGTTGTTGAGACGCAGTCATACCAGTTTTTAGTTCACGACGCATGATATGCATTGCGTTTGTATCTTCACCTACGTAAACATCGAAATGTGTAGCGTGACGTTGCGGTAAGTATGAGTAATAGGCAGCTTTATATTTCCAGCCGTCTTTTTCTGCAGCTTCTACACGTGGACCACGAGGCATGATTCGTACTCGTAGTATTGTAGCTGTGCTTGTTGGATGAAGTCGTAGCCATTTGCGTGCCACTTTGTTGTGTTCTTGCACGGTTGCTTTGATTTCTTTTAGGTTTTTATCTTTTAAGCTTGTGATTGTACCACGGTAGTCGATGACGCGTGATCCACCTTGTTTGCTTTGAAGATATTGCATTGGTTTTATCCTTTCGAAAAGTGGTTTTCACTTTCAGCATTTTTTGCAGCAGATCCTAGATCATAGTGTGCTTGAGCTGGTGATATTCCGCATATTTTTAGCTTTACTACATTTTTTACGTAGTTTGCTACTGCGATTGCGCACATTGCGCCGTTATCAGAGAAGTCTGCTATTAACGTTGATAACTGTTCTGGAGTTTCTGGAGTGACTACGATGTTGTTACTGATGTCTTCAACTTTAGACAATATATCATTTAGCAAATCTCTTTGTAGCTCTACTATTCGCAAATCTGCTTCGAAGTTAGTCATTGCTGTGTCATAACCTTCATCATAACTAGCCATTTGACATCTTTCGACGCCTGCTTCGTAACCTTCATCATAACTAGCCATTTGAGATTCTTCGACGCCTACTTCGTAACCTTCGCATCTACCATCGAAGAATTCTTCCTCTGCAGTGTCACGAAGTAGACGAATAATGTCGTCAGTTATTTTATGTAGTCTTTCACTTGAAGCCCAATCTTCATCAGTCATTCTCAGAATACTCTTCGCCATTTTCTTCACTTTCTAAATTGTATACTGTTTCGCCATTTTCGTTTTCTGTTATGAAGCCATTCTCGACACCCATTTTTACTGCTGCGCATTCTAATGCGATCCATGCTTCGAACTCAGAATATTCTTCGCCGATTTCCATGAACACAGAGAATTCGTTATCTGATGATTCGTACATATTTAGTTGGAATACTTCACGTTCTGTAGTCTTTTTACGTTTGCGTTCTGTGAAGTCTATTACGTTACGGTTGTTCTGTTCCGTCACCGGTCTCGCCTCCATATCGTTCTACATCATCATCTTGAAGTACGTGGCCTATGAGTAGGAATAGCTCTTCAGCTTCTTCGCGAGTCATAGCTAGTCCTTGCTCTCCTTCTGATAAGAGAAATAGTGTGTTGCCTTTCTCTAAAAAGTCTTCTTGTTTCTTAAAGTCCATATGCTACCTTTCTTTATTTCTGCATTAAGATGATAAATCGCATTATAAAAATTGATACAATAAAAGCTGATAAAATGACCAATGCCATCTCCTATTTAATAAGATGCCAATGGCGTTTGTATATGTGTAAGTTACCTGCATTCCATTCTATTGGACCAGGAATTACATCTAGATCTTTAGCGAGTGAAAATGTTACGTAGCGTTGCCACGCAATATCATTCATGTACCCGAAGATTGCATCGTTACTGCGCATGTTAACTATAGTATGCAAGTAGTTGTCACGGATAAAGTATTGAACGTGTGTGGTGCACATGAAGTCATTCATGCCATTCTCTTTACCATCTCTATGCATTGTAGGACGTGTGTAATACATTACGGCTCTACGACTGTTTGGGTTTTTTCTAAGTTCGCTCCAAACGTTAGCATATTGGTGACCATTTTGACCACTGTATATTGCCCAGCCGTAGTTACTGTTGATGTTACCGTCTTTATCTGCTACATCCTTCCATATTTTAACTTCCTTCCCATAAAGATCGAATAGGCTGTATACATTACGGCTGCAGGATATATACCATGCTAACTCTGCATCAATATATTCTTGATTTGGAGTACCGAAGATTGACGCAGCATTTGCTGTGAAGGATGCGTTAAGTATTTCGTATGTGTCGTTATGTGACATATCCCTTTTTTGTAGGTTTTTGAAAGTTCGCCGTATAGATTCTACGGTTGTTACCATTAATTATCCTTTCTTAGTGCATTTTAGATTTATCATAATCGGACGCTGAGTTTATCACTTCGTGTACGATAGATCGTTTAGCTAGAAATTCTGCTTCTTCCCATTCAAGGAAGCAACCTTCTTTCTTTGCTTCTGCTATGATTTCCTCTGTTTCCTTTAGTAGCAAGTCTTTAAAACGTGCCATAGTTTCTACTCCTTTCTAAATGTCGGTGAATGTCGGTGTGATTAGTAAACGTCCCGGTCTTATAGAGGCTGTGAGTGCCTGCAATATAAGTACCGGGACGGTCCACGCTCCTCGACGATGAGGGACTGAAAGGAACAAAGGTCCCTTCGAATCGGAGAGCGGTGGATTGGATTTGTGAGAGGGAAAAGGAATCGAACCTTTTTACCTAGACAATTAGGCTCCTTCTGTATTGTCACAGATAAGGATTAGCGCACCAGCGTCCTTCCCTATACTCTACGGTACCTAGTAGAGTATAATTCTATTAGTGTGGATATTTCCAAGTCCTCCACGAGACTTTTAAATTCTTTGAGCAGTTTATCCTGATGCTCAGCAGCGCACTACACGGGTAGGACTCGAACCTACAAACCCTGCTATTGCAGTCCATGCCTGATTTCCAAATAGGTTAGGCGGACGTGTACTTTATTGAGACTTTTGTTTGTTGCTAGCGCTGGTAGTCTCTTCTCAACCAGTCTAACAGGATCCCATATTCCTTTTCTCGTGTTAGGAGAAACGCACCGTCGTTATGGGCCGAGGTGTATTTGAATTCCGTTATATCTTGTCGGTCTGACAAATTTATTACGGCCGCTGAGGAGCGGGAGAAATCCTCAGCGACCGTGGGTGGCTCATACGAGCCTAGAACAGTTCAGGTTCCTTAGTTTCCTCTCCGCTGTCTGAAGAGACAACATCGAAGTCCATACCAGGTTCATATTTGACGTGGTTCGTAACCTGAACTGCGGTAAGAGAGCCCGAAACGCCTTTGCGTCCCGCATTCTCATATGGGTATTGCCATACGATAACGTTACCTTCGCTACCGTTGCCAATCATACCGTCGAGTGGTGCTTTATCACCGTCAACGACGCGAACTTTTCCATTATCGGAACCATCGCGTTTCTTAGCGTTACGCTTAAGAGAGACGGTGAATTTACCATCCCGTTCCTTAACGTTTAGCCAATTAGATGCCCATTCATCTGCAACCTCTTTACTTTCAGTTGCGATTTGGAGCTCATAGATTTCAACTCCGAATGGGTTAGTAGGTGTGTCTAAACGTGCCCAATTAAGTTCAACGTTAGAGATGAGATAGTTACGTGGTTGTGTAAGCATTAGGTTTATCCTTCCTAGAAGATGCTTGAGGTTAACTTGTTGTTAATTGACCGCGGATGCGGGCAATCATTACGTATAGTGAAGTACGTTTAGTATGAAGAGGAATAGTAAGAGGATTAAGAAGATCCCCATCCCCTTCTTTTCCTGTAAGGATATAATCGTACCTATTAGTACGACTAGGGTTATTATTAGCATCATGCTGCTTCATCCTTATAGTAAAGTAGAGTAGTGTTAAGCCCCCACCTAAAGGGACTTATAC
>Ga0208669_1000423_pt1 | contig 17045 bp, 35 predicted proteins | sample 21_taG_FD_184095 | JGI IMG/M metagenome (GOLD analysis project Ga0208669, IMG submission 184095) | Marine viral communities from the Subarctic Pacific Ocean - 21_ETSP_OMZ_AT15319 metaG (SPAdes) (version 2) | ecosystem: Environmental > Aquatic > Marine > Oceanic | place: Pacific Ocean | collected...
AGAAGAAATACAAATGACAAAGCTGTTAATATACATACAGATAGCCCTGAGTGGTTAGCACAGAATCAAAGATCTACTCGTAACTTTATTCGTAAATGGGGACACTTTGTTAAGCATGATACGCTTATGAAACCTATAGTTCCTAATAAGTATAACGTTGGTATATGGATACATAACTGTAACTATAACCTATTAAGTGCTTTAGAACCATGGGGGGACTATATTAATGTATTAGAAATGGAGGATAAAGAAGTAGATAGGTATATTAATAAAGAGCAACCTAACACCGTTATTCCTATAGGGCCAAAGATAAATACTTTTAAAAAAGTAGACGTGTTTGTTAAAGTAGACGGAGAGACTTTTAATAATAATGATTATGAAAACATTCAACACTTATCAGAGATTTTAGATGATAGCGGAGCAATAGGTGCATTTGAGTTAGGTAATCTATTTATTAATATAAGAGAATTAAGAACTTATACTGAAAATTTAATTAAACTATGAAAAAATATATCATTGAATTTACTTACCTAAACGGTGAAAAAGAAGAGTTAGAATTTGATACTGATAGAGGTTATGAATGGACAATCGAGCAGTTTTCTAGAAATAGAAGCGTTCTTAGTCATAAACTTATCTCAGAATCTTCTACATCTTCTAAGAAAATGCTATTTGACTAACTATTTATAACTATATATGAACATTAAGAATCTTATACAAAACATAACTGAGGCAGCTAAAGTAAATTTTGCTGGTCATAAATTTCTTCTTAAAGTAGATACTAACGAAGATCCTCAAAAGAAAGGAGTAAAAGTACAATTTATTCCTACTGAATTTGGATCATTAACTCCAACAGAGCAAAATGATATCGCAATAGAGCTTGAATCTAGATTAGAACAAGGTTTAGGAGAGTACGAATTAAGATTAGAAAGAGATAGAAACTTAAAAGATAAATCTATTATCGGCTTCTTTATTTATATAGAGTATTTCGATAAAATTATTAGAAAAGCTTTATCAAGTCAGAACCCAGACAAACTTACAGACGAACCTCAACCAGAGATATAGTCTATGGCAGTACATCCTGACAAAAAAGTTAGAGAGATCTTATTCTCTATGTTTCCGTTATCATATCGTATCAAGAAAGTACCAGTTGCTACCGATGTTATGGATAGAAGATTATTTATAGACTCAATCAAAACTTTACTAGAACTAGAAGATAGAAGAGACTTTATGCTTGAAGAGATAGGCATAGATATAACTTCTTATGAAGATATGTTCTTTAGAGTTATAGAGAACTTATTCAAGATAGCTTTCAGCGTAAGTCAAACAGCTTTAATTCAGGACTATATTTATGCTCTTAAACCTGATAAAGAATGGGACGGATATGTCAATATTAAACTCGACGGTAAAGAAGAGCAATTAGTTGACATAAAGACACCAGAAAAACTCTGGATGCTCTTACAAAAAGTTAAGTAATTACTGTAAAAAAGTTGCTTCCCCGAGATATTATTCGTATATTTATGTATTGTTTAATTAAAAAGGTTATATAATATGCAAAAATTAGAAATGATTACTTGTCCTTCTTGTTCTGAGGACGTACTTCCAGTGCTAAGAAAAGAACTAGGCTTCCATGTATGTGTTAAATGTTCAACTGTTAAACCTAAGGTAGGAGTAACTACTGTAGAAGGTAAAGGTGATCATACTTATAATGATATTATAATTATGGAACAAGATACTTATATATCTATTAAAAAGAAAGAAGCAGAACTAGCTGGTAAATCTGTTCATATCGAAATGTTAGATCTAGATAAAGATGAAGCAGCTGTATCTCAATCTGTTAAAGAAGAGGTAACTAAAGTTCTTAATGAAGACTACAAACATGAAGAAGTTAATATGTTTGATCCTAATAAAGAAATGGAAGGAATAGAAGGTATAGATTATTAATGGGTAAACCAGCTAAAATATTATCTAAGGAGGACCTAGAAAGAGCTATGAAAATGTCTCGTTCTAACTTTGCAGCTGCTAGATATCTTCATGTGTCTTATAATCACTATAAAAAGTACGCTAAGTTATATAAAAACGATGAAGGTGTTACTTTTCTAGAAGCTCATAAGAATCAAGAAGGTAAAGGTATTCCTAAATTTGCTTTAAAGGGTAGTTCCAAAATACCTCTAATGGATTTATTAGAAGGTAGAGTTCCTATCGAACATTTTAATGCTAGAGAAATTAAAGAAAGAATTATCTTTGAAGGATTAATAGAAGAGAAATGTAGGATGTGTGGGATGTCTGAAAGAAGAGTGACTGATTTAAAAGTTCCTCTTATACTTAACTTTAGAGATGGTAATAAGAAAAACTGGCACTTAGACAATATAGAGTTTCTATGCTATAACCATTCATTTCTGTATGGAATAGCTCCTATACAAGAGAAAGAAGCAGAGGCAATGGAAGATTACGTTAAAACCAAAGCAGATGAACCTGATTGGGAAATGGATGAGCATCACAGAGAGCATTTAAAAGAGTTAGGACTATTCGAAGAAGAAGAAAAACCAGGTGAAGAATATATCTCTAGGCAATAAACTATTTATTAGTATGGCAAAAAAACCTATAAATAAGTTCTCTACATTTAAAAAGCGTAAACCTCTAGAAAGAAGAGTAGCTGATAGTCTTGTTAAAACTCATGAAAAAAATGAGAAACTAAAAGAAAAAAATATTAACACATCATTCTTAGATTTATTTTAAAATTATTATTATGAAAAAAATAGATAATGTTGAATTCGTACTGGGCTTTGCATTTGTTTTATTTGTTTTTATGCTATCATCCTTTGGATACATAATGCATAAGAACTATGTTATAGCTAATGAGATGGAGATAGCTGAAATTGCTCCTCTACCTGAACCTATAATAGAAGCTCCAGTTAACATAAAGGTATACAATCTAGATACCTTTTTATATGATATGGCTGAAAGAGAGTCAAGTAACAGATATGATATAGTTAACCAATATGGGTATATGGGTGCTTACCAATTTGGTTCTAGTACTTTAAAAAACTTAGGTTACAATGTATCTAAAAAAGAGTTCTTAAGTAATCCAGCTTTACAAGAAGAAGCTATGATTAAACTTTTGAAAGCTAACAAACATACTTTAAGAAGACAGATAAAAAAGTATGATGGAAAGTTGGTCAACGGAGTATTAGTTACTGAGTCAGGTTTATTAGCAGCAGCTCATTTAGTTGGAGCTGGTACTGTTCGTAAATGGGTTAGAAATGGTAAGAAATATACCGACGGAAATGGAGTAGATTTAACTAGTTATTTAGTTAAGTTTAATGGATATTATTTGGATATCTAATATATTTTTCGTACATTTAGATAAATAAAGGTTATAATTATGAGTGGAGAAAAAACAGGCGATTTAGAGAAAATGGTATATGACTTTCCTACTGAGGGAGTATTAGAAGTCATGATCAAAGGTAAATGGTATAGAGTAACTTCTAGAGAATTTAGATCATTCGATAGCGATAGAAGGTACAGCGTTCCAGTTCAGCAACCAGGTATAGGTATGCCTAATGTAGAGAACTTAGAGTTTATTACTGTAGACTATACTGGTCCTCTATATATGTACGGTACTAATAAAGAAGTATATAAGACTTTTAATCAAAAGATGGTTACTAGTCCTTACTACGAAAGTAGATTAATGGAATCTCAAAGCAGAAAATAATATGACAAACTTACATTTCGAGAACTTAGAAGAGTTCACAACACTATTTAGAGAAAAAAATAAAGAAGTATCTGATGCAATTCGAATAGGGGTAGAGAATGCTATGATGAATAGAAAGAAGTCTGCTGAACTATTTCAATTAACCTTCGCTGACGCCGATGATGCTTATGAGATTACTCTTCCAGAAGCTATATGGGAGACAGCTTTAGAGTCTTGCTTAAACTTCTATCATGAGAATGAGCACACAGATGAAGCTATAGATACTTGGAAACTATTAGAAGCTGTTAAAGCATAGTGGAACCTTTCGAAGAATTATTTAACGATGAAAGAAAGACTTGGACGTTTGAGTCAGCTAGTTCTAATAAAACTTATACAGTTACTCAAGGTAAATGGTTATTTTGTGATTGTTGGGGTTATATAGCTCATAAGAAATGTAAGCATATTAAAGAAGTTAAAAATAAATTAAGTATTTTATAGTAGTTTAGTTGTTTTATAAGCTATTTATTCTTATATTATATATATAATAATATTAACAAAGAGTTAATATGTGTAATTTAAAATTAAATAAATGATAAGTAAAGCAGAATTTTTTAACAAGATTGTATTTGACAATACCTATTCTTTCAAAGATATAGGTCAAATGATATCTAAAGGAACAAATCAAATCGGAGAAGCATTAAAAGATGCTGAGAAGTGGACCGATAGAACACCAGGTAAAGGTAAAGATCCATTTAAATTTTATGGTGCTCAAGTGAAGAAAGCTATTAATGAAGGTAAATTTGATAGTCTTCTTAAAACCAACCAAGCTCCACCAAGACCTACTAACGATATTTCCCCAAACTTTTAGGCGAAATAACTTAGTCAATAGTTGTTTTTCTGGTTTATTCTTCTTATATTAAGGTATATTAATCAATCAAATAAAAATAAAGGTTATGGCAGACATTCTAATGAATTTTCAAAAAGGTTTAGGTTCTTACCTTACAAAGGATCAAATTAATGCTCAGGCTCCTCTAGTATTTGCTAAGGCTCCTACTAATCCAAAGGTTACTGAAAAGTATCTATTTGTAAATACTGAGACTATTGTAGATGATTTAGCTAAGCTTAATTGGTTTCCAGTAGAAGTAGCTCAAAGAAAGACTAGAAAAGAAGAAGGAACTATCTTTAGTAAGCATATGGTTTCATTTCAGAATCCAGAGATTAAAATTACTTCAGAAGATGGTGACGATGCTTATCCTAGAATATTATTAACTAACTCTCACGATGGAATGCAATCATTTAGATTCTCTGTTGGTATATTTAGATTAGTATGTTCGAATGGATTGGTTGTAGCTGATGAAGAGTTTTCTGACTTCCGTATAAAGCATAAAGGTTATTCTTTTGGTGAGCTTAGAAACGTTGTAAAGCAGGCAGTAAAGGATCTTCCTAAAAGAGTTGAAGTTATGAATGATATGAAGAATAGAATCTTAACTCAAGAAGAAAAAAATAAGTTAGCTTTAGATGCTATGTTAATTAGAGCTGGAGTTAATAACTTAGAGTATGATGCGGAAACTATAGAAGATATTTTAGAACCAAAAAGAGCAGCTGATGCTGGAGATGATCTATGGAGAGTATTTAACGTAGTTCAAGAAAAGATTACTCAAGGAGACTTTCATGCTGCATTAACTGGAGCTAAAGTTAGAAAGGTTAGAAAGATAAAATCTTTTGAGAAAGACTTAAAAGTAAATAAAGAATTATTTAAATTAGCTACCGCCCTTGTTTAGGGTAGGTAGTTACTTAAATTTTTCGTATTTTAATTATTAAATAAAAAATGTTATGAAAAAATTATTGTTATTATTAGTGGCAACTACTATAATAAGTTGCGGTGAAGCTTATGAAGATGCTTCTGAGTTAATGGAAATACCCATTACTGATATTAAAGGAGAATATTTCCAGATGATTAGTCACGGTGCTGAAAACCATTGGGATGAGACAGCAATTAAGTTTACTAATGTTAATACTTATGAGCACGGTTTAAGATATATAGGAGATTATGATTATGCTTTTCCGAAAACCTCTATTTATTGGAAGGATGTTCAAGGTAATGTTCAATCTTATCATGATTTCAATACCGTATGGCATTGTGATGGTAGGATTTTAATACTTAACTACAAAGATGGTTCTCAGTACGGAGTATATAGAAGATCTAACTATGAATATAGTGCTATAGATGCTACTAACGGTAAATTTTGCGATTAGTATATGTTAGAACTGGTTAAACACATCTTAGGCTTTTGTGGCGATCATTGGCATCCAAACATTTGGACTGCTTTTGCTAGCTCTCCTGCAGTATTAGCAACAGTACATTTTATCAGATGTAAGTGTGGAGGAATATTTAAACATAAAAATGATTGTGATAGTATATGGAAGTAGCAATTTTAAAAGAAATAATAAAAGAAACAGATAAAAACTGGCGATTCATTTTTGAGTCGCCTTTGTACGATAAGATAGATTTTATACCAGGTCAATTGGTACAGATTCAAGCTAACGTTCCAGGTTTTACTGAACCAGTAGGTAGAAACTATTCAGTAGCGTCTTGGCCTGATGGCTCTAATTGTTTTGAACTTATAGTTACTTACTTAAGCGGAGGAGCTATGTCAGAATTTTTATTTAACTATATTGAACCTGGCGACGAAATACTCTATAAAGGACCAATGGGAATATTTACTCTTCCTGACAATCTGATGGATAGAGAGATATATTTTATTTCTACTGGATCTGGTATATCTCCTTTTAGATCTATGATCAACTATTTATATGAGAATAAGGTTGCTTTTAAAAAAATTAAGTTATTTTTCGGTACTAGAACTCAAAAAGATATAGTATATAGAGAAGAGTTAGAAATGATAGATTCTAAGCTAGAAAATTTTGAATATATACCAGTACTATCTAGAGAAAGTGGCACCGGATTGAAAGAAGGACATGTTCATAAACACTATTTAGACTTAATAGATAAATCTTCTGATAAACCTTTAGTTTATTTCTGTGGCTGGAACATAATGATCAATGAAGGCAGACAGGAATTAAAAAGAAGAGATTTTCAAATGATGAAAGATATAAGAGTAGAGATATTTGGTTAACATATGAAAAAATGGCTTAACAGTTTGGAAAGATTAGATTACATAGCTTTTGGAATATCATTATTTCTCGTATTGCTTATAATATTTACGTAATGGATAGAACTAAAGTATACTGTTTAGATAAAGGCATACAGTCCTGCAACTTTCCAGTATACTATCACCCAGACCATATGGGGGGTGGTCCTGTATTTATTGATAATATATTTTCTAAACCTATATTTCTAGAGACTCATAAAGATTGTAAGTCGGTTCTAGAAGTTTGTTCTGGCCCTGGGTTTATCGGTTGGTATCTTTTCAATAAGCTTAAAATGACTTCGATAAACTTCTTAGACATACATGCTCCTGTTGAAAAAGATTTAATCAAGACTGGTAAGTTTAATAATGTAGACTTTCATTTCTCTTGCAGTGATGGGTTTAAAAACTACACAGGACCAAAAGTAGACTTAATAGTAATGAATCCTCCTTTCTATGTAACTGAAGAATCATTTCAGAACCATATTGACTGGTTTAAATTAACAGGTTTTAAAGTAGAAAATGATAGACGTATAACTTATGATGAAGGAGGTAAGTTGCATGACAATTTTATAGAGAACTTTGAGAAACATCTTACACCAAATGGACGTATAGTATTTTTAGAAGACGGTAGACATTATAACCGGAAATTATTAGAAGATAGGATAACACACCTAGAGTCGCAATTCGAACAATTTTACATAAAAGATAAAGAAGGAGATTATTATACCTTAACTTATTTTATGTGATATTTATATTAAAGTAAACATTCATGAAAGGAACATTTATATCTAGTGATTATATTAAAGCTAGAGATAACAGTATTAGATTTTTAGAAGTCAATACAGACACAGTTGTATACGATGACATTTTAGATGTAGAATTTAACTGGCAGCCAGTATTAGATTTTATATCAGGTTCTTACGATACACTTCACATTATCTCTAAACCTGAACTACATTACAAATCTGTAGAAAATCTTAAAGACAAAGTAGCAGCTCAATTACCAACACTTATTGTTAGTGAATCAACATCAGGATTAAACGATCAGTTTCCTCCTACTGTAACAGATGCATCTAATAAGTTCATTTTAAGAATGGCATATGATGGTAATGCAGTATTAGATTCAGAGTATGCTGCTAACAATTACAATGCACTTCAATTAATGCATGAATATAATCATGCCTCTGATTGTATACCTTTTTATGGTGTAGAAGATGGAACGACAATCAACACTTTAAATTCAGCTTCTTATTCTGCTAATGTTCCTAACGCTGTCGTTAAGTACAAATGGGCTCCTAGAAATGATGTATCTTTTCACCAAGTAACTAATTGGAGTGATTTTCAAACTAATCTTACAAGTAGCTGTTATGCTCAATCGTTTGAAGTAAGCGATGAAGTTATTGCAGACGGTAAAATTTGGTCATATAGAAACTACTCAATTATTTATGATTCAGATCTTAAATCAATAGACTTAGGAACAACTACTAGATATGCAGAATTTAGCATACCTACAACAGCTCAAGTAGATATTCAAAATTTATCTTCTAATACAGAACTTCCAGTCAAACATTATCATGAGTTTTCTACTAGTAACTTAAAAGCTCAGCTTAGAAAAGAAGGGTTATTTATTTCAGAACTATTTACTTCTGCATCTGGAGAAGAAATAGAAATAGATGATATAGTAGTTGGACAAGTTATTAAGTCCTTTCATGTTCCTGGAATACCTGACTCGGATGATGCTGAATTATATATGAACTACGAAATTACAGGTAGTTCTTGGCCTGCAGGTAGTGAAATGACAGGATCAGTTGTTCAATCGGCTGTTACAACATATGCTAACCAAGAAGGAGTTGTAGTAGGATTAAAATTTAGCGGTAGTGCTGAAAGATACTACTTAGGTCCTACAACTTCAGTACTAGCTTATCATTCAGGATCAGATAATATTAAATTTAGACCTGTTAATTCTTTAGATGAAGATGATGTATTTTTAATTAGTACTAACGGTAACCTTACAGACATAGAGAGTAATGAATTTATAGTATTTAACGAACCTTTTGGGTCATATAATTCTGTAGATTTAGAACCTACTGATAATATAGTAATCGGTGATCAACCTTTTTTCTTTGCTTATCACAACCCTAAACCAGGACCATCTGATTTAAAACTTAAAAAAGATGTTAAGTTAGTAGGTAAATCCAGTAAAGGAGTAAACATATATACTTGGAGATTTAAAAATCCAACTAAATTTGGATTTGGAACTTACCAAGGAGTAATAGCTCAAGAAGTACCATTCGCTTCTGTCAATGATCCTGAAGGATTCTTAAGAGTAGATTATTCTAAATTAGACGTTGAATATAAAAGAATTAAATAATGGCATATAGTAAAGACGATTTAGTATCTAGAATTTATAGAAAAAAAGAAGTAGGAGACAAAATATATACTTCAAAAAGAGCAGTAACAGATAGTGAAAAAACTTCCATTCAAAGTATTCTGTCTAAATTCTTAGCATCCGTAGTAGCAGATAACTAAGCAAAATAAAAGGTTATATGAATAATTTAATAGTAGGTACTCCAAGGAGTGGTACCTTTAACTTATATAATTCAATTGTAGCTAATCCTAATCAAAAAGGATGGTCAGAACCTTTCTTTAATACTGGTATTTTTGATACTCAGGGACATATTACATTTAAAAAATTTAAAAGCTTTGTTTCTAAAACTAATTTCTGTGTTAAAACAATTAGCATTCAGTTTCCTAGTGATATTGATTCATCTAAGTATATAGAGTACTATGAGGAACTATTTTCTTTATTCGATAATATTATAATTCTAGATAGAAAGGACACAAAAGATCATTTCAAAAGCTATTGTAACTTAGTGACTAAAGCAAAACAACAAGGAACTAAACATGTTAACGATTTTTACACATTCACAGATGATATGATAACTTTAGATGAAATAGATTCTTTTGTTCGTTCTAAGATTATACTTCATAGAGTTGCTCAAGAATTTAACAAAGAAGTTTTTTATTATGAAGACTTATATCTGAATAACACACAAGATACTTATAAAAAGATGAATTTAAACTATACTAAAGCATCTGCTAAGTTTTTAGATAGTAATCAAAAGTATAGAAGAGATAGTTCTAAAAAAACGTTAATATGACTCTTACATATAGTTTTGATACTAGATTAGACTTATACGCAGACAAAGATTGGATTTTAGAGATATATGCTGCTTGTATGCTTACTGCTAAAAAATTTAAACATAACATAAGATTTTTTGGTGATAGCTATGCTTATAATAAACTAAGCAATTATATAGACGAATATATTAATATAGAAGACCAGTCCTTTAAGATAGTAGATGATTTAAAGATATATATTCATGAAGTAAGTGATTTAGACTGTATTACGATTGACGGAGACATACTTTTGAGTCATCCTCTTATATTTCCTAATAGTACCCCAGATGTTATATTTGAAGTAGCAGAAACTAGAAAGAATGCTTTAAAAATAGAGAATGATTTTGTGAGCGGATACTTTAGTATGGTAGATATATTTGATAAATATGTAGATAGAGCATCAATTCCTCATTGGAATAATAAACTTAGATTATGTTGTAATGTAGGTCTAATTAAATTTAACAACCAAAAAGTAAAAGATAGGTTTATCGCAGAATATAAAAAATTACGTGAGTTATTCATAGAAAATATTGAACCAATAGAGCAATTAAAAGCAAAGGGATGTATACCTTCGATTATAATAAGCCAATATAACTTCGGCCTTTTAACTTCTTATTTGCAGACTAAAGTAGCTTTTTTCAAAGACTTTAATAATTATACTCATTTCTATGGTAAAGTTAAATTCTCTAATAAGACTCGATTGGCTATTAAATCTATATTAACCAAAAAATATTTAATGTAATGTATTTTTCTCAACCTATTCACAACTCAGGCATCGATAATGTAAAATTCTTAGCTCCTATACCAGTATACCAAAAAGTATTTAATGATGATGAACTACACGACAGAGTTTATAATCTAGGACTTAGATCATTAACTATAACTCAGAAAAGAATGGGACAAGAACTTCCAGAGCAATTAGATCAAGAAAGAATAGATAATTATGAGGTTGGTTACCATAGAAAGGATTCTTGGGTAGAGGATGATGACAAAATGCCTATTGGAAGTAGATACTTTACTCCTCCTAATAACTTTTTAAATTTTGATAATGAAGATGTTACAGTCATAAACGATAGAATTAGTAAAGGATATAAAGAGATTATAAATGGATTAGGTCATAACTATACAACTAAATCTAATAGAATATCTGAAAGTTGGCTTCAGTATTACGAACCTACAGCTGGTAGAGGTCATAATCAACATAACCATTGTAACTGGGATAGAAAAGAAGAAACTGATCACTTTATGTTCTCTGGAGGCTATTACTTAGCAGACGGCGATCCTTTATTAGATCACCCTTACAGTGGAGTATTTTCTTTTCATTTAAGAGACTATCAACATTTGGTTAGAGTTAAAAAAGGACTTCTTATGATGTGGCCATCTGATATAGTACATTCTGTTAAACCATTTTATGGTCAGAACTACAGAGCTGTTATTAACTTTAACATAAGATCAACTGCTATTAAGTCTAAACTATTATGAAAGTAGTATTTGTTCAATGGACAGCTCCATACTTTCAAAGAGATCAATCTGCTGGCTATAATAAAGAGAAACTTAAAGAAGTAACTCATTTTGAACTCTTAGACTATGAACAAGAGTTTCAAAAGCTATCTGCTTTAAAAGCTAAGAAACATGTAGGAGAAACAATATTATACACTGATACACACGGTTTAACTTATCTAGAAAGTATTGATATGGTAAAATATTACGATAGTATTAACACAGCCTTACTAGATAGTTTAGATTATGATAATATAGCAGGTAAGTACTGGACAACCGGTAAGAGCTATGTTATATCACAGATTAAAGGTCCATTTATATTTTGTGATTTAGATCTTTATATTAATGAAAGAGTAGATATAGACTCTCTATCTAAGTACGACTTAATACACAATCAATGGGAATTAGAAAGAAGTAAGTTTTATGTAGATGATAAACTACCTAAATTAAATCTTCCGTATAGTTATTCAAATATGCTCTATCCGAACACTTCATTTCTCTATATTAATAACTCTGAACTTCAAAAGGAGTATTGGAAATTACATGAGGCTGTAATAGAGGGTAATAACTTTGATCCAAAAGATGAATGCTTATGGTTATTAGCTGATCAAGGAATCTTAGGGTATGCAGCTAGACATTTAAAATGTAAAATAGGTACTCTAGAAAAGGATATTTTTATAAGTGAAACTAATTTTAATCAGGAAGATTTAAAATACGGTGCAATTCCTAAGTACCTTCCAGGTAACGAGAATGATCATATTAAGATAAGTTATCATCATATTTGGTTAACTAAAAGACTTATTAGAACTAATAGTAAACTAAGGAAAGAATTTATACAGACTACTAAAGCTCAAATTAGTGAATTTACTAAAAGCACTTTAATATGAATAGTATATGGTTTTTTGGTGATTCTGTGACTAGAGGAGCTGGAACTTTAAAAGGAGAACCTTATCACGATCCAAACAAAGATTCTTTTCCAGATTTAGTTGCAAACACTATTGGATATACTTGTAAAAATCTAGGAGTTAACGGTGGTTGCCCTGAATGGATTACTCATAAAGTAATAGAGACTATACCTAAATTTAAAGAGAAAGATATAGTAGTAATTAATCCAACAGCTCCTAGAGGGTATTTAAATTATTTAGTTAGTAAAGGTAAGGTATTTTCTATGAACGATGCTTATTTAAATAACTCTACTGAATATTACAATACAGTAGCTGAAATGAGAATACTCCATAACTATAGATCATTAAGAAAGAAGTACGAAAATCATTATGAACAATTGTATATTGATCAATTCAATAACCTTTTTAAAACTCTTAATAGACTTGGTATCTACGGAATACAGTGGAGCTATAAAGAATGGTTCTATAAAACAGACAGGTACCCAAACATTACAAAAGCTACAAAAGGAGCAATTAAGAATATTCACCTTTCTTATAAAGGACATGAGAAAATGTCTAATTTTATTTTAAACTTACTATATAAAGAAGTTCCATTTCTTAAAAAACCACTAAATTAGTTGGCTCTTCTACTTATTATTCTTATCTTATAATTAATAAAAGTTATGATATGGAAAATAGTTATTATGTAAAAGCTTCAAAGCTTACAACAAAAATCTCAGAAAGTATAATAGACGGTTGTCACATTATGTTAGATAGAGATAGATACGAGAAAGTATCTAGAAAACCATTTGGTAAAGTCATCGTTAGAAATCTTATTAAAGCAGATAACAGCGAGAAAATTACCTGTTATGCCTAAAGGTGAATTGAACTGGTATTATATTGGATTAGGGTTAATAATGACCATCTTAGGTCAAGTAGGAGCTTGGTATCAGCATAATTTTCAATTTAAATACCCAAAATTAGATGAGACTTGGTGGGGTTGGTATGTTTTAGCCATTCCTCTTACTTATTTCTTTATGACTGCTACAAAGTATAACATGGTCGGTTATGGAGGATCTATATGGGGTGCTAGATTTGTAGGCTTTTCATTAGGTATGATTTGTTATGCGATATTAATTCAGATCTATTTTAAAGAGCCTTTTACTTGGAAGATAGCTGCTCAGTTATTTCTCTGTTTTACTATTATATTTATTCAAGCTTACTGGAAAGAATGATAGAGAAAGTACTCTTCAACAAAGAACAAGTAAAGAGTATACTATCATTAGCTGGAAGGTTTACTCCTAGTAACGTAGTATTCAATGACAATTCAAGTTACATAAGTAGCTCTCATAGGAAATCGCTTCAATATAAATTTGATGATAATAGTGCTTTAAAATCAATCATTCTTCCTAGCTTATCTGGCTTAGGAGTGTTAGATATTGGAAATGAAGCTATTATACTAAAGTACTCCTCAGGGCATTACTTTAAAAAACACAGAGATAGAGAAGATAGAACTGGAAAGAGAGTTAAAACATTAATTATACAGCTATCTGAGGAGTCTGATTACTCTGGTGCAGACCTAATAGTCAACGATAAGCTAGCATCTAAGCAGCTAGGCAACGTTATACTCTTTGATTCAGGCAATATGCATGAGGTTACCGAATTAACATCAGGTGAAAGATCAGTACTAGTAGTTTGGTTAGAAATAAAGGATCTTTTATTGAAAAAAACACTGGTTTAAGTTGCCTCCCCGAGATATTCTTCTTATATTAAGGTATAATTAAAAAGATAAAAATAAAGGTTATGACAAAGATAAAAGATTTAAAAGTAAACGACGTTTTCTACATGGAAGGCTTAACTCCTTCTGGTGAAGTAAAAGAATCATTAGCTAAGCTAATCAGGTATGAAGGTATGGATAAGTATATTATCGAAACTGGAGGTATTACTATGATAGCTTACGGTGAAGATAAAGTTAGAAAAACGGTAGGAATTAACGATTTAACTGGATTATACAGATAATATGGAAGAAGTAAAAAGATATGCGGTAGATCTAGACTTATGGGTTTACGGTAAAACAGAACGAGAAGCTAAGATAAATCTTCATGACTTAATGAAGAAGATAAAGAAGCTTAGTGATAACGATGCTAACATTAAAAAAATGACTCATGTTCCTTTCGGAAGGATGGGCGATAATAAAGTAGTTAGTAATCATTACGATCCTAGAGAAAAGATGCCATTTTAGTATGAATTGTATTAAATGTAATGAAACGATTAATCCGTTAAGGGTTAAAGCTCTTCCAGGTACTAAAACCTGTGTGAGTTGTTCGAATACTTCAAGATGGTATGTAAGGAATGTTATTACTGGTAAAACTTGCTATGCTGAAACTGAAGTAATCAAGGATCCAGAAACAGCTAAAGAGATAGCTTCTATGGATAGGAGAACTGGATGGGGTAGTAATCTCCATAAAGTTAGAAGGTAGTAACTTTTCTGGAAAATAACTAGTGAAACAGTTGGAAAGTCGGAGAACTATTCTTATATTTATAGTATAAATAATTAAAAACAATAAAGGTTATGTCAAATTCAATATTTAATGCGTTAAACGAAAAGCAAACTAAACTAGAAGAAGCTAAAGACTTACTTCTTGATAAAAGAAATGAGTTAGAAAGAAGCAGAGATGTTAAGATAGTAAAAGCTGCTACTTCATTCTTTCAAGGAATCGAAACTGATCTAGAAGATATACACTTCAGTCATTCTACTGGTTATATGGAAGTATCTGCTAGAGGTGAAGAGTATGAAAAAGAGGTATGGGATGAAAAGAAAGATGACTATGTAACTACTACTATGTACTCTAGAAATAGATTATGTACTATATACTTTGAAGGTAACGATTGGAGATATGGTGATAATGATAGTGCTAGATTTACTAAAGTAGGCTTAGGTTCTTCTTCTTATTCAGAGCATTTTGATAAGAAGACTATGGATAGATTTATATTTAACGGTAGATTAGCTCAACTAATATTTGACTTTCAAGATGATATATTAGGAGCTATGAATAAAATATATGATAAATCTAAAAAGGAACTAGATAAACTAAGAGAAGAGTTAAATACTTTAAGAAAGGATATCGATAAGATTAATAACGATAGAAAGAACTTTAAAACAGATACTTTAATAAGAGATCTTAAACAAGGAGTCGAATTCACATCAGATGATCTACCTTATTTACAGATAAGATATGATTTTGGATACGGAGCTATTAAGAAAATGAAGATAGATAAAGTATCTTATTCAGGTAAATCTTGTGATCTTACTATAGAAAGAGTGTTAAGAAGATGGGATGACAAGACTGAAGAAATGGTCGAATACTTACATACTTACAAAGAAGATAGAGTAAGAGTTACTAATATCGAAGATTGTGTAGCTAATTCTTCCATAAAATGGAATGTAATAACTGAAAAAGCTGTAGCATAATGACGTTTAGTAGGAGCAATTATTTTATAGCAGTAGATAAAGGTTTGAAAGTTATTCAAAGCTGTGATAATCAAGAACAGTTAGATCATGCAGAAACCTATGTCAAACTACTTAAGAATAGGTTTTCGGAGCTATTTATAGATGAGAACAAAACGATTATAAAACAATATAAGCTATTAAAAAGTTATATTAAGTACCAACACGTAATAATTAAGAACAAATGAATAATATGATGCCAGACCAAAAAGGTCTAAGATTAGATTATGCTAATACTCGCAGAAAGAAGATATTCGCTACAACCCCTAGGGTTATATGGAAGTCTAAGAGCAAGTATATTGCATAAGTAAACAATTAAATAATAAAGGTTATGAAAAAAAGACAGTATAGGTCCAATCAAGGACGATCACCGGAAAGAGAAGCTGAATCATTTAAAGTAATACTAGCAGCAGCAGCTGTAGGCCTTATTGGCTCTGTATTATATATTATAGCTGATCTAATATGGTAAAGAAGCACGTACCAATCTACGTCGTGACTAAAGGTCAAAGAGGTAGAATGAAGCTAAGAGTGTTTAAAGACTTAAGATGTCCTGATACTCTTATTACTAAACGTTCAGCTAAGATAGCTTACTATGATGAAATAGTAGCATTAGGCGTAGGTAAACGTTTTAAAGAAGTATATAAAAAGAAATATAATTTATAAATAAAGGTTATGATTAATAGTACAAGTGAATGGCATTGGATGCCAACAAACAAACAAGAAGAGATTGAACTTCAACTTACGGGGTGGGAGTTTGATATGAAGGCTTTGAGGGAGAGTGAGGGCGTTTCTCCTCTCTCGACGAAGTCGCCACGCGCAAATTCAACTAAGTAATGAGTCAATTAGACTTCTATCCTTTATTATCTCCAAGGGAGGTGATAGAGAGAGGTGCTTTTGGTGGATGTTACTTCGGTATGTTCATAGAAGAGTATACTAATTACGACTATAATAGCTTATTTGATTATCATTTCGATGGCTTAGATACAAGCTTATATGAGGGAGAGAAGTACTCTCCTAAGAAGAATAAGTTTAAAGTAAGGAGTGGAATGGACTATGACTATTGGAAACAAATGAAATGGATGCACGAAGATGACCCATATGGTTGGTTTGAATGGTATTGTAAATATACT
>Ga0208669_1000425_pt1 | contig 16998 bp, 21 predicted proteins | sample 21_taG_FD_184095 | JGI IMG/M metagenome (GOLD analysis project Ga0208669, IMG submission 184095) | Marine viral communities from the Subarctic Pacific Ocean - 21_ETSP_OMZ_AT15319 metaG (SPAdes) (version 2) | ecosystem: Environmental > Aquatic > Marine > Oceanic | place: Pacific Ocean | collected...
CCACCTATCTCGTTGTTCATTAAATCGTCAACATTAACTTGACCTTGCACATAACCTTGTCTTGGTGAATTAGTTAATGCTACGTTATCCATCATTCCTCTAAGCATAGCTGTAGAAGAGTCTTGGTCATTCATAAGTAAATCGGCAACACTACGACCAAAGAATGTATGTGGCTCAGGGTCTACTTCGAATACTGCAAAAGGCACTTCGCCATATGGCTCACACTCCAGTAGTTTGTCATCACCACCTGCAAGTAACAATCTATACATAACAGCAACACCTGTGCCTTCTTTATCTATCTTCATATAGGCTTCTGTAACAGCAACTTTTTTCATTGATATATCTGCTGTCGTATCGTCTTCATCTTGCTCATAACCTTTACGCTCAAATGATTCAGAGTCTGAATATGTATCATCAGAGCTTAAACCTGATAAATTAGATACTTCTTCAAAATCATAACCCATAGAAACTAAGTCACTTACTCTTAACTCTGTTCTATGAGCTACAATGTATGCATCATCAACACTCTTAGCGTTTCTGTCTACAATAAATTCTTCAGGTGGTACTGACTCTATTTTTAATTCACCATTTTCTTTTTTGTGACTTACAGTTAGCGTGTGTTTAGGTGTTTCTACTTCAATAGCATCTTCACCCATCATCATTTCAAGTTCTGTGCCATGCTCAATAACAGTCACATCAGGCTCATTAACAATAGCCATCATTTCTTCATCTGTTACATTTGTATAAGTGTGCATGGTAGCTTCTGTGTTGCTTTCCCACCATATTTTTAATACACCTGTTTTTTTAACTAAAGCATCATGTATTGCATCATTCAACAACCTGTATCCGTTTAGTTGTTGAAATTTCCAATGTGCATATTTAGTTGCTTGTTCAGCACCTACAACATCTTTCTGACTAGTTGGTATAAATTCTACCGGATTTTCTGATGATAAAAAAACACGCATAAGACTTGGCTTTATAGCACGTATTGTGTCTCTTACTTTAGTAGCGACTATCTTTGAACGTCCATCTTCCTGACCAATGTCTACTTCACCTTCAAAATAACGCTGTGACTTAATTCTGTCTTCAGCTATTTCGCTTTCAACAAATGATATTGCAGAATCTAAAGCATCTTTAGCTATACCTTGTACGTCATCATCTGTCATTGCTTTTAATTCTGCCATCTGTTACTCCTGAAATCCTGAATAATTAACTACACCACGTTTTGCATATTCTAACAGACCTGACATTGGGTCATAAGCTTCTGCAACATCTTGTCCTCTAACTCTTCCATAAGCATCACCAACTACTTCAGTTGTGCCGGTTATTGCTCGGTCTATCATCATTTGTAATTTGCTCATAGCGTTATCGTCTATTAAAGCTTTTTGTACTAAGTCAGGGTCTCTAGCTGTTACAACTTTAACAATGTCCATTGCTTCTTTATCAGGTATGCCTCTAGCTTGTGCAAATCGTACTAGTGGTTGTAACACAGCTAAGAAAATATCTCCTGTTGACCTTTCTCCTCCACCACCTGTTGCTAGTCTTGAAGCACCAACCATTTGACCTGCATCTAATAAAGGAGCTGTTGGTGAACCTGCACCAATCTGTAATTTACTCTGTGCTGTAGCCGCTTGTGATGCAATACCTGCTTTTTCTAATATGCCATCTACTTTATCTTCAGGAAATATTCTTGTTATTATTTGATAAAGGTTTTTGTTTTCGTTAGCGATGTTTCTTGCTATAGATGGAGCATCTTTACTCTTTAATTGTATTAAAACACCATCTCTAAGGCTTTGCATTGCATTTGGCACTTCAGCTATGTCTTCTATGAACATTTCAATTTCTTCAATTGGTTTGTTCATAATTCTGCGACCATATTGGTAAGCATCACGTGCTGTTCTTAAATCTGATGCTGTTTTTCTTGCTACTTTTAAATCAGGTGCAAATATATCTAGTGCATCTTTAAGATTTTTCATTGTTTCTTTTCTAACTTGCATTAAATCTGTTTGCCCTGACCTAAATAATGCACTTTTATCATTACGTATTGCTCTGTAAATTATTTCTGCATCTTTTACTGTAGGCTGTCTGTTTAATTTAACAAGACCATCTTCGATTTCATAGAATGGTTTAGCTCCTGCATACATCTTGTTAATAGTATCACCACCACCTTGGAACTCTCTAATAGATTTCATTAAAATTTCGGCAGTAGTTGTATCTAATTCAGGATTTGTTTCTTTAAATATAGCATTATATGCTTTGCTTTCTGCTTCTGTAAATTCATCATCAGTCTGTTTGTACGCTTTAAGTAAGTTTTTCTCAACATTACCACGTTCAATTGACTGTTGCATTTCATTTAATAAGTCTTTTCTTGTTTCTAATGGTCTTGACTCCATTTCATCTTTTAATGATTTACTAGCAACACCACTATCTTTAACTACTGCTTTAATGTAATACAGTAATGACTGATTTTCAGCAATTAATTCACCACTAGCTACTTTAGCAACAATTTCATCAGGTGTTAATCCTGTTTTATCAACCATTCTTTGTAATTCTTGACGTACAGCCTTATCCATTTTGTCTTTTCCTGACTTTTTAATGACTAAATTAGCTGTAATCTTACCTGCACCTGCAATAATAGGTGTTAACACAGCAGAAGCACCTGCTGTTGTCAATGCATCTGTCATTTGACCTTCAATGTCTTCTTTTTCTGATGCACCATAACCATAAATACCACCACCTGTTGCTGACCTACCTGAAGCTTGGACTAAACTTGTAGGTGATTTACCTGCACTAAATACACTTTTACCAAATCTCATTAAATTACTAAAAGCGGCTGTCCATCCGGGAACACCACCAAATATTAACGCTATACTAGGTAATACTGCACCTGCCATTTCAGCAGATAAAGCTTCAGCACCATTTTGTTCTTTATATGCATTAAGTTTTGCACGTATTTCGTTACGTGCTGTTTTGTAATCAACTTTGTTATCTACTAAAGATTTAGCTAATGCTTCTATCTCGTCAGCAAAACCAAATGTTAATCCTTGAGCAAAAAAACGTCCTGCTTGTCCTTCAACTGGTACAGCACCGTTGCCCGGTTCACTTACAGTAGGAGGTGCTAAAGAAGTAATGTAGGAATCTGCATCTGAAGTAATTTTTTGACTTAATGCCTCTTCTCTTTTACGAACAACGTCTTGTAAATAATTATCTAAATCACTCATTAGTTTGTCCTTCTGTCAAATATGCCTTTTCTTTCTTCGTAAGTTAAATCTTTGTAAGCTTCTCTATCAATGCCTACTTTAAGTAACGCTTCAACTTCGTTAGGTTTTAATTGTTCCCAAACTACTGCATCGTGTTTTTTAGTTTCCTCAACCATTCTAGCAACAAAATCACTCCATGACTTGCCACCGCCTAACAAGCTTGTTGCTTCTGTTTCAAATGCTTGTGCTAATTTACGTCTAACACGTATTTGCTCAATAATCATGTCACGTAGTTCAGCAGGAGGTAAGTCTAGATTAAGGTTAGTTGCCATTGCCATTTGCATTTCACGTTCTGATAATGCACCAAATGTGGCACTATTAATAACACTAATACCTAATTTGTTTTGTAAGCCAAACAACAATGCTGTTTTATCATCAATTGCAGGTAATCTTCTTGCTAAAAATCCTGATAATGCACCATCATCAACTGCTTGTAAAGCTAATTCAAATTGTGATATTTGACTACGCAAGGCTCTTGATTCTGAATACGCTTGATTACCCATTTTAGTTGCTGTTTCTTGGTCTTGTATTAAAAACGCTTGTTCATTTTCACGAGTTTGTTTTTGCTCTATCGTTTCACCATATGATGGTAGCCATACTTGTTTAATATCTCCAGTCGCTTTATCTGTTTGTATCTGATAATGCTGTCCTTCTCTTGATTTACCATTTTCATCTACTAAATCTTTACCTTGGTAAGTCATCATTTCACTTAGTCCAAGTGCATATTCTTTATCATTAGAGCCTAGACCTTTTATATCCATGTACGCTTTCATAACATCGTCATGCATAGTGCCATCTGCTTCTAATATCTCTGCTAAATCTAATAGCTGTGCATTATTAGGGTCTTTGCGTAATAATGCTAATGAAGCATTTATATCAGTCTTGCCGGGGTCATCTAATGCACGTTTCATTGCTTCTGTCACACCTAAACCACCTGACTCAACTAAATCTGCTAAGTGAGTTTTACCCATTTTCCGTAATGCACCTACTGCGTTGGCTTTACCTGTATTTGCTGATGCAGTATCAATTGTGTTTTGAAACGAAGCTGCCATGTTTGGGTCAGGGTCAAGTCTCATAGAGTTAAAACCTATGCCAAGACGTGCAACTTGCTCTTGGCTCATTCCTTTAAATAGTTGATTGCTTATGCCACTAATTCCACTACCAAATCCTGTAGTGTTAGTTGCTTGTGTAGGTGGTTGGTTATATTCACCCATTGATTGTATTTTTTCATCGTCTTTACCACCTAAAAGTCCTTTACCACCACCCATAAACTGGCTTAGTAAACCTAATCCGACCATTTGTCCTAAACCTATTGCCATTTTTTAACTCCCAGTATATCCACTAGCACCTAGTGTTAGATAATCAAACAGACCCGGTTGTTTACTTGTAGTCGTAGTCTGTGGTGTTGTTGGTGTAACTCCTAATGCCGCATTTAAGTAAGCAAGACCCTGTGCAGGATGTTGTACATAGCCTTGGTACTTGTTAGCCGCCGCATCTAATACGCTTTGTTGTAGTGCTTGTTGCATTGCACCTTGTGCCATTAAGTTGTTGTTAACTGTCTGACCCATGCCAAACCCAAGATTTGCTATTTGTCCTAACTGATTAGCGGCACTTAATCTTTGTCCTGCACCTGATAAATCAGCTTGTTGATTAGCTAATTGTGCTTGTAAATTTGTGCCAATGTCAGCTTGTGCCATTTGTTGTGCGTTTTCAAATCCTGCTTGTCTTAGACCTGCTGATGACTTAGCTAATTGACTAAGAGTCTCTTTACCTATATCACCCATTGCAACACCATGTCTAGAGCCACCATATGCATTTGCAGCTTGTGCCTGACTTTGTAATTGCCCCATGCCAATATTTGCACCACGTAAAATATCAGCTTCGTTTGCTTTTACAACTGCCTCGTCATAAGGATTCATGTAAGGAGTAAAGTCTGTAGTACCAAGTTGATTAGCATTTACAGATAAAGGTTGAAAACCCATGCCTTGTGCTGTACCTAATCCTGCCGCTTTAATTCCTTCTGCCGCCATTGTATTAATGTTTGATGGTGGTGTAGTTGCTATAGTACCCCCAACTTGCGCCCCATTTATTGGTGTTTGGTTTATTGAAGGCATTTGCATAAACGATGAATTGTTTGGACTTCCATCTCCGTAACTAACATTATTAGTCACTAGATTACCATTAGCATCTCTTATGCCTTGTAATCCCGGATTCATAGGATTAACTTTTTGTGTTTGCCCTCCTGTCATTGGTGAACCTGCCATTTCTTATCTCCTGTCTAATTTAATAACTTCCACCTAATGGGTTTTTTGGAAAGTTTCTATTTCCTCCAAACATCATGTTTCTTACATTTCCTGTATCTAGATTTTGTCCACCCGGCGCACGTGCAACTTGTGTAACTGTTGGTGTTGCAACTGCATTTCTTGGTGCATTAAGCGTAGCTACGTTTCTTGGTGTATAGGTTGCTCTTGGTGTGTAATTACCTACACCTGCGGCACTTTCTTGTGCCAATTGATTTTTTATTGAACTGTAATCCATTGTTGGTTGTACGTTTGCATAAGCCATATCAGATTGGCTAACTGTGCTAGTTGGACTAATTTGTTGAGCATGTGACTCTTGTTCACTTGGTGACCAAGTAGAAACGTCATAGTTAGGTGTAAAAGTATCAGTTGGTACTGGTCTAGATGTAATGCCTACATTAGCACTACCCCTAAAACCACCCTGTCCAGTTGAACGTGTTGTTGGAACGTTTGAGCCAAACAAAGCATCGTACTGTGCTACTGCATCAGGTTGATTGGCTTTTAGTTCCGCTAGTGCAGATTCGTATAATGGTTGTGAACTGTATGCACTAAAACCGTTAAAGTCTGTTGGCTCAGGCATACCTGTTGTTGCTGTAAGAGTATCAGGAGCTAGTAAACCAAACGCTTCTGCCGCTCCTATGTTTGCATCAAATGCCGCATTTTGTGTTGGTGTGAATGCCGAAACATCTGCACCGTAATAAGGCATGTACTCAATTCTTTGTACATCTTCTGCTCGTTGTAGGTTTCTTATAGCAGGGTCACGAATCCAAGCAGGAATCGTTGTCTCTTGCGTTTTACTTCCACCTTTTCCACCACCACCACTCATGTCAAAACTCCTTCAATAATGTTGTGAACTGTTCTGACCAACCTCTTGACTGCAAGACTTTTTTCCAACCTTTACGTCCTGCTACTGTCATGCCATCACAGCCTTGTTGTTTACCCCATGCCATTGCATCATCATGCATGTCTGTAATCTGTTTAATTCCGTAGCCTTTGTCACCACCTGCTAGAAATACGTGTAGCACTTTTTTATTAGGATACACTATTATCTCAGTAACTGCACATCCGTTTGCACCCATCCATAATTGCATGTGTCCACTTAATACACCATCTACAATATCTTTAAAGTCATGCGTATCACCACCTTTTTTTAGTGCTGACTCAATCCAATCTTTACCACGCATTAACTGTTCTTGTATATTCATGGGTCTAATTTTATCCTAATCCATGCTCCATTTTTAGAAACTACAGGACAGTCCTGAGATTCATCCCACATAATAATGCCATCTTGTGTAGCTTTACTATCGGAATTATAAAATTGTAATTTGTTTCTTGTTGTTGTCAGAAATGTATTTAATCGCTCACCCCATGGCTTCCAATCTTTGCCTAATGGTGGTGGAGGTGTCTGTACACTCATCGTCTACCTCCTGCATTAGCTTCTATACGCATTATTCCCGACCTCCAGTTGTCATTACCTGTGCCTTGTACTTTTATACGTATTTGTCTACCCTGAAAGCGAACATCTGTAGGATTACTAAGAGTAAATGCACCATGTGATGTTTCACTATCATTAGGATAAAAACGTGTCTTGAATGTAACTTCTACTTGTCCTTGTGTTTTTTCGTCAGGTATTAACTGTGTTACTTTCATTATGCTGTCACCATTGCCAAGACTAATAGAGCCTGATTCTGCATATGGTTTTGTACTTCCATGTGTGTAACCTGTCTCTTGATTGTAAAGATTGCCACTAGCATCTGCCCATATTGGGTTGCTAAATACACCTTGGTCAACACCTGCTGTTCTATCTAATTCACCAGTAGTCCAATGTCCTTCTTTATAATCTAATGCCACATATCTATCATTCTCCGTTGCTGTTCCTGATGGATAAAACCACCATATTTCACCATGTTGTGAGTTATGCACAGCGTAAACTTTACTTATTTGTGATACATTCATGTCATCAAACACGTAGTCTGACACTTCACATGGTATTTCACTTGCAACTGACCCATCAAACTGGAAAAATCCTTTACGACCCATCCAAAAAGCTCCCTCATCAATTGCTATAGCACCACGTCTTGATGCTACACCACAAGCTGTACCAACTCTTTCAAATCCATATACAAATGGTGCGCCGGAATAATTAGCAACGTGTGCATCATTGTCAGTTAATATTAAGGTACGACCTCGCATACGCAAACCACACATAATTTGACCAACTGTTTGTAATTCGTAGTCACCAGCTTGGTTTGTAGCTGATGCAGTCCAAGATGTATTGTTTTCTTGGTCACACCATTGAACTTTACGAGGATTACCACCTGCACCTAACGCAAAAACAAATCTTTCTTCTGTTACAACTATTGCATTATTGTTAACTGGTGCATTGCTAAGTTGCGCTGCAACTGTACTAGCATTTAATTGCCATTCATATATTTTGCCATCTTTCGATGAACAAGCTAGTAAGTATTGTCCAAATGTATCTAATGACCAAGTTGTTGCTTCTTGATATACTCCTGAACTTGTAGGTGCTGTACCCCAATTATCATATCCATAAAAACCACCACCATAACCAAGATTTAGTGATGCATTTAAATTACCTGATGTTAATCCTGAAGGAGTTATATCGTAAACTATATGAGATGGGTTTACATAATATAATTTGTTATAAGTTGCACCTGCTAAATATGATGCACTTGAATTATCTAACCATGAAAGCATACCTCTTGGCGCTGAAGCAAACGCACTAGCTTTTCTTGTTGTCCATCCACCTACAGGTCGCATTGAACCATCGTGCCATCTTACTAAACTTGCATCTCGCCATCTATTTGACGATTGAAAATCAGTACCGTTGCGATATTGTCCGGGGGGTATGTCTAAGGGTATCAATGCCATAATCTTATGCCGCTATTTCAGTCCATGTGACTGTATTATTAGTTATTGGTGTCCATGTTTCATCACCTTCTGCTATATTAGACCATTTCAATCTACCTTCTGCAATTATACTAGCTGTTGATGTTGTTGTTGCTACTGCTAAATGTACATAACCACCACGTGCTGTAATTGATGATGTTGAAGTAATTGCTGCATCACCTAATATTATTACTTGTGAAGCAGATGTAACAGATGAAGTAGAATTAATCCAAGCACTTCCTAATGCAATTCGTTGCCCTGCACTTGTAACAGAACTAGCTACACTTGATGTAGATAAACCAAGAGCTACTCTTTCAGCAGAAGCGGTTGATGTTACAGTAGAACTTGATGTAGCTGCTCCAGCAACTGTAGTAAAACTTTCTGTTACTATAACAGTTGTACTAGCAGCTAATGCACCTGACGTTCTCACTCTGACTGCATTTACATTTGCTACACCTGATGTAACTGATACTGTCGATGCGCCTTCTTCTAAATCGGCAGTAGAGTATTTGCCTCTATTAAATTTATATTGACTATACCTCATTTGAAGTTAGTCTAATTTAATGTAATATCTAAATCACCTGATGGTACACGAAACACATCTCCTGATGCTACTGTTTTACTAGCCGACAATGTTGCATACACCATAAGATTACCTGATGTCGCTGCATCAAATACTCCTACGTGTGTGATTGTTCCCCACGAACCAGTTGCAGTTGGAAATTCTACTGCTGCGTTGTTACTTGTTGTATCACCTGATGTCGTGAAGTTAATTTGTTGTCTTGCATAAGCACTACCTGATAATTCAGTACCACCACCAGTTTCACCCGGTGCTGATGTAAACAAACCTAAGTAATGTTGTGATGGTGCTGTGTAAGCCGCACCTGCAAATACATGGTCTAAAATTTCTGTCTCTAAGAAGTTTGTAAAACTCATACTAATCCTCTCACTTTCATTGTCAATCCTGACCCACTATAACGTGCTTGGTCAGAATATTCATTTAATCTAGCAACTGCGGCAGAATACATCTGCGCCCAAACTGCTACCCTTTGGTCTTCTGCTAAATACGGTGCTGAATGTAGTAACGCTCCGTAGAGATATACATCAGGTGCTTCTAGCAAAAGCCAGTTATCTGAGTTACTACTAAGGGATGGTACTTTCTGATAGTAGAGCAACTCAAAATCTGTGTCTGTTGACGGAGTTGGGTACAATTGAAATTGTCCATCTGCGTGTGTGTACATACGAGGTGTGCCTGTAGCATTCTCGTTAGCGGCTCTCTTGTCCGCCATAGCATCTCTAGAGACAAGGTTTACAACTGTAGTGCCTGTGCCTGTAAGATGTAATCGTATTGTTTCAATCCAGTCTGAAGGTACTTGCATGTACTCATCACCACTAGATTGTTGTCCACTAGACCTAGCTTCCATCTTGTAGTGTCTAATGTCTCTGTTAATTTGTGCCTCAGCTAATGTAATAAAGTCAGGTATTACTGCTGTAAGGTCATCTCTGTTTAAGAAATCAGCTATAGATGCTTTTAATTCTGTGTAATTAGATAAAGCCATATTAGAACCCTAAATTGTTTACTGGCATTTCATCTTGTATGCCATAACCTGTTGCCATAGCAGGATTTGCCACAATCATTTGCATAAGGTTTATTTTACCATCATCGTCTGTTCTAGAAAAAGCGTTAATTACTTGTGCTTGTTCTTGTTGTGATATAGCACCTAATATCTTAGAAAACTTGTCTTGTAAGTCTTTTACATTTAATGGTGCAACTGTTTTTCCATAAGCATTAAATTCTGTATCTGACATTGCACCTGCATTACGAGTAGGTTTTTTTAGTGGGTCAAATTCTGTTCCTGTATCAGTATCCATAAAAGATTTATATTCGTTATTAGATACTGCACCTTTGTTATTATTTGTAAATTGTTCTAATAAACTTAGTATGCCTTTGTTGTTACCGTACATGGCTTCTCCTGTTTAATTTAGCAGTAGTATATCACTTCTTTTTCTTTTTTTGCTGACGTTTTAATCTTTCTTCGCCTAGTTTAATTGCTTTATCAATTCTTTCTTCAGTCAAAAGTGTATGTAATTTTTGCCCCATTAATGATTTATTTTGTGGCGCTATATTTGTTTGAATCGTTTCTGTTGTTATTGGTACACCTTTTTTGGTTTGTGCATCTATTAAATCTAACAAACTAACTGGCTCTTTAATACGACCTTCAAAACTACCACCAACAGCTTTGTTATAAGTTCTATGTGGTGAATCTAATATACCTCTAGATATATCTGCTTCCATAACATTGTGTAATGTGAATGGGTCAGTAAATAATTGTGTTGGGTCTGCATTAGCTAATTGATGCTCTAGCATTGAACCTATTTTGTCTTTAGCATTAGTGTCTAAATGTCCAATTAAAGCGATACGTTGCATTCCTGTTAACTCAGTTAGGTCTACATTTTTTATACCTTTAAAGTTTGGATTTAATTTAACCTTTTCACTTGGTTTTATTTTTTTGCCATCGGCATCTTTGTAATGTTTTAGGTACTCTTGCGCCCTAACTTTATCATCAATAACTTTCATTTCTGCATCAGTCAAGTTAGCTCTTGCCGCTTGTATCATTGTGTCTGACATTTGTACTGAGAAGTTAATAGCACCTCCACCCATTTGCCAAGGCATTATAAGTGGTGGGTCTTTGCTTAACTTTTGTGCTTCAGTAAGATTGTTCATTAACGCTGACATAGCTTTCTCATCGTTTGCCCAAGCTAAATCAGGGTTGTCTAATGCAAATGCTTGACCACCTTCATCTTTACTACCTTTAGCAAGTTCTTTACCTGCAACTTCCATAGTAGTTTGACCTGTTGCAGATGTATCTGCCATTGGGAATATAACAGAACGTCCTGCGTAATCACGCAAAGATACTGGCTCTTCTGATAATAATCCACCTTCTTTGACATAGTCAGGAATAATTTCTTTGTTTTCTAAAGCTGTTCTTAAATCATCATCCATGATTCTTTTTCTACCATAACCTGCGGCTAAAGCTTGAGCTTCAGTTGCATCCATGCCTTCGTATCTTACAGTATCACTTAATAATCTTCTGCCTTCTGCAAAATTATCACCTCTTAACAAAACGTCATTAGCTAACAAATAACTTGGCATTTGTTCTCTTCTTTCTTGTTCTGACATTCCAACACGTTTTTGGGTTTCAAATGCTTCTAGCTCACCTAATACTTTGTTTCTATAATTATCATCACCTTGTATAGCGGCATATCTTTCTATGTTTACAATGTCTTCTTGAAAACGTTTTTCTTGATTATATAAAGCAATTTTTTCTTCTTTTGTAAGTGATGTATCTTCTGCAAGTCTTTTTTGAATCTTATTAATTTCATTACGTGCTTGTTCGACAGCTCCTGTAGCTTGTAAAATTTTTGATTGTTCTGCTCTCGGTGAGCTACCACCTGCATGTCCTTCTATATTTTGAGCGGCATGTTGAAATTCGTGTAATGTTTTACCAAGTGCTAAGTATCTTTTTGCTTTAGGACTCGCACTATATTCTTCTAATGATTTTGAAGCCATTGGATTAAAACCTACTTCAGGATTACCACCATCCTTAGCAAAATAACCAAACGTACCACTACCTATATTGTATCTATATGGTTTAACATCTAAGTCTGCTAACTCAGGCAATGCCTGTAATAAACCTGCATGATTTAAATAATCATCACCTGTTATTATTAAGTTAGAATCCATAGGTTGGTCAGATATATCTTTAAGACTTGCTCCTGAGTCATCTATTTCAAATCTCCATTTACCATCTTGAGCTAAAGCAAATCCTGTTTCTTTCCATATTGTGTTAGCATCAACACCATCGTCATGTAATTTTTTTGCTTTATCTAATTCAGCAGTTTTACCTAGTTTACGTGCCGCTAATTCACCTACCATCATTTGTGTGCCAATGGTATTGCCAAATGGTGCTGTTGCAGTTACTGCATTTTGTAGTTTGTCTTCAATTTTTTTAGAAAGTTTAAATGCACTACTTGGCATAGATGCCCAAGCTAATAATCCTTCTATACCATATTGCTGTGCAATCTCACGTCTAACCTGTGGGTCGAGCAAGGCTTCACCTGCCATCTCCATCATTTTTTCGTTCTTTGTTATTTCTTCAGGTTGGTTTTCTTTTAATAAATTAAACAAACGGTCAGGCAATACTGCATCATAAAATACATCTGTGGCATTAGTCATTGCACCTTGTCCTACATCTAATAACCCAGTAGCTGTATCTATAGGATTGTAAACTGCACTTACTATATCTTTAGCAAGACGTGGAACTTGAGATGGTAGGTTGTATATTGCGTTAGATGTAGATTGTAATAAATTAGGGTCTGTTGTGGTTTCTCTGCCATACAATAACCCTTCAGGAACTCCAAGATTTTCTAAATCAGATACTCTTTTGTCTATACTTTTTAATACATTTTCTTCGGTAAACATATCAAAGAGACCACCAACTACCTCCTCTTTGTTATCCCACATGCTTTTCAGCAAACCACTCATACTACTCCTTGCAAGTTTCTCCTTAATGGTTTATCCCAGTTCTCATTATAAGGTTTGTAGCCTATTGCAAGATACCTTGTGGCATCTGCACCATGTGAACTCCAGTCATGTCTTGGTCTCATCCTCCAAGTCTTACCATTATCATCCCACTCTCTGCTGTAAGCCTGTAAGGAATCGATAAGTTTCTCACATGATACCTCATCAAAATAACATTTGTCTAGCATTGTTCTGACTTGTTGTATGCCATCGTCAATTAATAATGATGGTGCTATCTCAATGTTGTTAATGCCTAAGTCCTCAAGCATCTCCATTCTACTCTTACCTGTGCCTAATTCCCTAACTCTAACATCATGTGGCAAAACGTGTTGGTCGTATACATAACCTTTGTCTTGCAACACCTTGACGTAATGCTCTAATCCTACACCTGAGCCTTCATAGTAATCAATAATATGTATCTCAGCTCCTATAAATTGTGCAAAGACTATTGATGTGCTGTCACCTATTCCTAAATCCCAACTTGTAACTACACCTTTGGCTCTGTCATATCTTACTTTTGTAATTCTGTCTTCATCTTTGGCTCTGCGTAATTCAGCAGAATAATATGCACCTTCACTAAATACAAGATACCCACCTTCCCATATATGTTCGTATGACTCCGGACGTTTTTCTTTGTCTTCTAGTCTTTGCTCATTTAGAACGTCAGGAAACCAAGGATTGTCTTGCCAATTCATGCTTACAATTTTTGAGTCATTTGGAAAGCTGTCTCTAAATCGTTCATGTGTTGCTGAATATTTAGACTCAGGATTCCATGTTACCCACACTTCAGAATTAAATCCTATACTCTTATCTTCCTCTCTAACAGTAGGCAACAACAAATCCCAAGCACGTCCTGAGACAGATTCACTTTCATCGACCCATGCTATAAGAATGCGTGACTGTGATTTAATACTGTCTAGTGAACGTCTTAATCCTGCAAACGTGTAGGTTATATTGCCATCCTTTGACCTAATAAACTTCTCACCTATCTCATAATAATCAGCTAACCAATCAACGCTAAGAATAGCAGATTTAATCTCAGCCATTGATGACTCACCTAACGAGTTCATAAACTCACGACCACACAGTATTGTGCCTCTAACCCCTGACATGCCCCAACGATAACCAAAGACTGCTGTCATTAATGCAAAACTTCTTGTCTTGCCACTACCACGACCTCCATAAGCACCACGTATTCTTGCTGTGCCTTCAAATACTGGTATTAATTTATCAGGTAGTTGGACTTCAGCTACTTTGCTCATGCTTACTAACTAATTGTATAACTGTTGGCTTCATAGATTCATCACTAGATGTTATGTCTTGCTCCATCTTATCGTGGTATCCATGCTTACCTAAAACAAGCTTAGTTATTGCTGAATTAAATGTGTTGTTAAGACCATTGTTTACAAGAGTTTTAGCTTGAACCTGCATACATCTGCCTAATATGTCGGAAAATCCCTTATCTTTTTGCTTTGCCCAATCATATAAAGTGTCTCTGTGAAGACCTAAATGCTCTGCCATTCCTTCAATACTTGGAATCATATCACCATACATTTGATAGTCATCTATGTAAGCAAGAGCTTTCTCTTCTATCTCTTTATTCCATTTAGTTGGTCTAGCCATTAGATTCCTCTATTCTTAGCTGTCATTGCCGCACGTCTAAAATTCATAGCAGATGGTCTTTTGCTGTTACCTTTCCTTCGCATTGTTTCACCACTACCTTGCTCTATTCTTTTACGTTTATTGTGAATGTTTTCGTAAAGTCCACGTTTTTTCTTTCTCATATCAACTCCCAATTAGTTAGGACACTCTTTCCACAACGGAAACCACAAATGGTTGGAAGCACTAAATGTAGCATCTATTAATGTCTAAATGTCCTAGCAAATTAATCGTCTAACAAAAGTTTTCTCCAACCTTCCGGCAACTTCAACCTATATCCCGGTATCAGTTCACCATGTATGTAATCTATACAACTTGCAATATACAGACCCATCTCTTTAGTATTCATCTTAGTTGTAGATTTTAACCGCTTATGTGTCTTTCCTGCAACTGTCTCATATGTTACCTCTGTTAACTCTTCACGTAAATGCTTATGCATTACCTCTTCAGAACAAGGAAACTCTTTCCGTATTTGATTCACAATTGCCCAATACAGATTATTTTGTTCGATTGTCCTAGTGTTTTTGTTTTCTTTAATTGTAATGACTGCTTCTTCAGCATTAGTTTCTTTAAAAAACTTTTTAACTTGACTCTCAACAATCTCTGCTTTAGGTTTGTCTCGCTGTAATATTCTGCTTAATGATTCACTCATAATAAATAGTCTCCTTAATGCTTCAGTCATAATTTAAAATTTTATATGCATAATCAAATAACAATTTTTTATTAATTAAGTAAGCATTCTTAGCTTCTGTATCACCATTACCAACAAACGTTTTGTATTGTAAATTATTCTCAATAATGCAGTCCTTAATCCTATCTCGTTCTATGAAAGCGTACTGGTTTGGTGTAACAAAAACCCAAGCATGTGCTTTACTTGTCATTAACCCTGAAGGCTTATCATACATTGCTACTTCTACTACAATGTTGCCTGTATGCTCACTTTTAAAATCTTGTTTTACTTCATATCCTTTACCAGTCTCAGGAACAAATATATCCATCTCCTTACAATATCCATCAAGAATTCTAGCACTAGGATATTGGGTCTGTAATAGCTTTAAAACTTTTTGCTCTGCGTTATGTCCTACTTCTAAATCTTTGTCAAACTTACTCACTTATATCCATAATCTTCGCCAACAATTCCTGCCTTGACTAACAGTCTTTTTGTTCGAGTTACAGCAAACTCAGCCATCTCATCTATAAAGTAAGGCTGATAATAATTATGTTGCTTTGTGTCGTACAGCGTGTGACATGCATGACATCCAAAAAACCCTATGTCTCTACCAAGCTCATCTGTAGTTTTCTGACCCATTCCTGCGCCATTCAAATGACAAAATACAACTTTTTCGTTGTTAACTCCGGGGTCACACAAATCACTATTAAATGTGCATGGTGAACCTTTAGCGGCTTTAGTTATTTTTGTTTGTTTCATATTTTACTTCTTCATTTAGCCACAATATAACATCAGCAACGCTGTAAACAACTTTAACACTTCCACCTGATGCCTCTATTTTTTTTATCATATCTTTTTGTTGTTTACTTAAATAACCTTTTGGTGTTTTAGTAGCAGGTTTTTTAACTTCAAGTCCATAATACAATCCATCATATACTACAGTTAAATCAGGTACTCCTGCTTTCACACCTTCAGCTTTTAACCGACCTGCCTCACGTTTACTTCTACTACCACCATTAGGTACTGCCCAATAACAAACCTTGCGAATGTCTAAATATTTGCATATAGCTTTTTGAACATCATGCTCTTCACTCTTCATTTCTTTTTAGCTTTGTCCATAACCATGCTAAATTTTAATTGGTCACATAATGCTATGATTTGGTCTTCAATATCAGACTTTAATTTTTGGTCTTCAATCTTGCTTAACAAACTCATAAGCTTATAAATTGTTTCAGCTACATCTTCATTTGACATTGTGTTGCAGATTTTCTTCTGCTCCTAAATAATTTGCTAAACCATAAATTGCCCAATGCAAAGTTGGTTGGTCTCTTTTAATTCTATGTGTTAATCCACTTAAAGAACAGCCTAAAAATTTAGCACACTCGCTTTGTGTTATGCCTAGTCTTTTAATTTCAGCAGGAATAGAGTTGTAATATATTGTTTTCATAGTAATAATATATTGTAAAAGATTCTATTATATCAATTAAGATATTATGTGTTAGTTGGTTTAACTTTTTTTTTCTAGATTGTATTTCGCTTTCAGCGAGTGACTTCGGTAAAGCTAAGGGATAAATCCCTTTTTAAGAGCAAGTGGCTTTTGCTTTTTTTTTCTTATCG